>Ga0209935_1000497_pt1 | contig 95530 bp, 75 predicted proteins | sample ThiBio_1000_plan_2_FD_183958 | JGI IMG/M metagenome (GOLD analysis project Ga0209935, IMG submission 183958) | Wastewater bioreactor microbial communities from Cape Town, South Africa - Thiocy_cont_1000_plan (SPAdes) | ecosystem: Engineered > Bioreactor > Thiocyanate-remediating >... | reverse complement strand
ATGGTGGATTTACCAATGCTAATTTAAATCATGCTGCGATTATTGTCACCGATACGTTAAATAATACTTTAGTGATAGATGCTATCACAAGCCAATATGTTTATACACAAAATGCAGCATTTACCAACTCAAATAATAATCCAGTTATTTTAACTTATACTTATCAACTAAAAGATGGAGATGGCAGCACTGATAGTGCCGAATTGACTATTACCGTTGCTGATGATGCACCTGTCGCTGTAAATACCTCAGGTTCACTTTCAGAGGCGAATATCCAGAATATAGGTTCAAGTGGTTCAGCAATCCCAGATACTTTAAGTGGGCGTTTTGTCCCTATTTCTACGACGACTTCTACAAGCCGTTATGGTGCAGATGGGGCAGCAAACACAGGCGGGGTTAGTGATGCAACATTAAGCAATGTTGTTGGAACAAGTGGCATCACAGGAACCACCACAACCGGCACGATAAGCAACACCATGATAGCTAACAGTAATGGTGGATTTACCAATGCTAATTTAAATCATGCTGCGATTATTGTCACCGATACGTTAAATAATACTTTAGTGATAGATGCTATCACAAGCCAATATGTTTATACACAAAATGCAGCATTTACCAATTCAAATAATAATCCAGTTATTTTAACTTATACTTATCAACTAAAAGATGGGGATGGTAGCACCAATAGTGCTCAATTGACCATTACCGTTGCTGATGATATTCCGATTGCGACTGAGAAGTTAAATACCGCAAATGAAACTTTATTATTTGTTAATGGAACTGAAACTGCCTCAGGAAATCTGATTACGGATAATAGTGGCTTTGGTATTTCAAAGTTAGGATCTGATGGCGGTACCGTTTCGCAAGTGAATGGCATTTCTGCTGTCGCTGGCATTATTATTGCGCCTACGACGTATGGGAGCATCACTGTTTATACGACCGATCAAGGTAGTTTTGTTAAAGGAGATTATGTTTATTCACTTGATAGCGCGAAAACGTCGCCAGTAAATGATGCTTTAGGACAAGTGATAGATACCATTTCTTACCAGCTGATGGATGGTGACGGTAGTACTTCAAGCGCTGATTTAAATGTCACAGTAACATTGAATCAACCTCCTGTAGCAAATAATGACGTAGGAACAACCGAGCAAGCGGTTTCATTGAATGTCGCGGCGGCAGGGGTATTGATTAATGACACGGTTAGCGCTGGTGATACAAAAATAGTATCTGCTGTAAATGGAGTTTTGGCAGACGTCGGAGCCAAAGTTACTTTGTCCTCAGGTGCTTTATTAACTCTCAATAGTGATGGCAGTTATATTTATGATCCCAATGGCAATTTTTTGGGGGGAGGAACAGACAGCTTTGCTTATACAATGAGTGAGGCAGAAGGGTTAACAAGCAGCGCCAATGTCACAATTACTATCACCGCACCTCATGCTACAAATGATGCCGGTTCGACGAAATATAACGCTGTGCTTACTGTAAATGCCGCGAGCGGCTTGTTGTCAAATGATACCAAATCATCAGCTGATAATATATTGCTAGTAGGCGTTGTCAATGGAAGTGCTGCCAATGTTGGAGGGCAACTTGTTTTAAGCTCTGGTGCATTACTGACCGTTAACAGTGATGGCGGATATTCTTACGATCCTAATGGTCAATTTAATTTGGGTGGTACAGATAGCTTTACGTATCAGGCTGCAGATGGCGTGGGCAGTTTAAGCAATATTGCAACGGTTGCCTTAACGATTATTAGTGATACAGCACCGGTGGCGAATGATGATGTTGGATCTACCCATGTGGGGACACCTCTATCCGTAGCTGCGCCAGGAATACTCGCAAATGATACAGATGTTGATGTTGGTACGACGCTTTCCGTTGTAAGTGTGAACGGGTCAGCGCTAAACGTAAACACACAAATTACACTAGCTTCCGGTGCTTTGCTTACAGTCAACAGCGATGGTAGTTATAACTACGATGCTAATGGAAAATTTGCAAGTACTGGAACAGATAATTTTACTTACACTGCAAGTGATGGCGTTCTCAATAGTAGTGCAAACGTAACAATTACTGTGCTTGTTCCCCCCGTGGTATTCGATTTAAATGGAAATGGGATTGAGCTGATCTCTGCAGAAGATTCTCCTGCTGTCTGGCTCTTTTCGTCAGGATATCATCGTACAGGGTGGGTGAGTCCTGAGGATGGTATTTTAGTATATGATGCAAAAGGTAATGGACAGATCAATGATATTAGTGCATTTGCTTTTACAGCTTTTGCACCAGGTGCAAATTCAGATCTAGAGGCCTTAAGCATAGCTTTTGATACAAATCATGATGGAATATTTGATATTCATGATGCGCATTATGCACAATTTGGTATTTGGCAAGATAAAAATAGTAATGGTATTATGGACAATGGGGAATATTTAACCTTGGCAGAGCGCGGCATTATCTCCTTGTCTTTAACGTCAGATCATCAAGTGTTATCTCTTAATGGAAATAATATTTACGGATTTACAACTTACCAAATGCAAGATGGCACCACTCATCTTGCCGCTGACGTTGGTTTGAAGATAGGGGAACGATTATCTATTCAAGATATCTTGCATGAAAAAGCAGAAATTGATTTTTCTACTTTGTTACCTCAGCAATATTCTTCAATGCAGGTGGAAGAGAGCGCATCTGTGGCAGAACAGAGTATTGTTTTGCCTTGTGAAATGAATTTCATCCCCCATCTAGAAGAGCAGCTTACTTTTGCTTAATTGAACAATTGTATATTTTCTCAGTACTAAAGCCAAATCTTAAACAGATTTGCTCTAAACTAGTATCAATCTCCAATGATTTTTAAAAGGCTGTGTATGCATCAAAATGCTGCAAACGTACTTTATGATAATATCATAAGTGCCATAAGGGTGAATAAGTTGACATTACCTTCGCAGCCAGATATTGCGATTTCTTTGCGAAATTTAAATGCAGAAAGCGCTGTTACCAACGATAAAATCAAAGAAATTATTGTGCAAGATCCTGCTTTGACGGCAAGAATCATTCAGGTTGCAAATAGCCCCCTTGTGCGGGGTAGTGTTGGTATTGATAATCTCAGCACTGCTATTGGCCGATTAGGCATCACTTTTGTAATTTCTTTTTGCATTAGTTTAGTAATGAAACAACTTTATCGCGCTAAACGTAAAATTATTGCTAAGAAAATGCAAGAAGCATGGGATCATGCATGCGATGTTAGCGCCATTTCTTTTGTGTTAGCAAAACATTTCAAAGTAGGTTCGCCAGAAGAAGCGATGTTGGGTGGATTGCTACATGAAATAGGTATATTACCTATTTTAACTTATGCAGAAAATATGTCTGATGTATTTTCATTCGCACAGAAGTATCCGGACATAGATAGAGATCTGGATCTGTTAGAAAATATTATTGAAAAGTATAATATGGGCCTAAGCGAAATGATTTTGAATTCATGGTGCTTTCCAGAAAATATTGCATCAGTACCTATGAATCTTGTTAAGATTGATAGAATTGTTAAAAAGGCAGATTTAATAGATATTGTCTTGATTGCGAAAATTTATGCTTTGGGGAATAAAAAACATCCTTTAACTGAGATCAATAAATCAGATATTTCGGCTTATGCGCGATTAGGGCTTGAACCTGATGTCGATCTTGGCCGTAGTATACCGCAAATCCAAGAAGCACAAGATCTTTTTAGAGAGAAAAGATATGCAAGATCAAAAGGACATTAAGGGCACGACAATCATCATCAGAGCCTGTCATTGCGAGCATAATCGAAGCAATCTATGATAACTCATGAATTAAGATTTAGATTGCTTCGGCACTGCGTGTCTCGTAATGACGAGGTTTACATCGGCTTATCCCTTCCAGCGAGAGATAAGCTTTTGAGGGTGGGCTCACACCGTTTTTCTAGTAGGCGATGATTTTTTCGCATCAGTTTTTTCAGAAGTTACCATAATAATCATGCCATACATGGGATGATCGATATATTGGATCTCTTCTAATTTTACACGACTCGATTCTTTCATACGAAAAGATTGTAATTTAGTATCTGGTTCATTTTGCCAGACGTTTCTGTTTGCAACTTCTGCAAATTTAGCAGAAATTGTAGTGCCTGCTTGCTCCCCGCTGACAGGAGGCATGATAACTTTCATAGGCTTACGAAATAATAGATCAGCATCTACATGAAGGAATCGTCCTGAGCTTAAACGAAGAATACCATCTACTTCGTTGGCGCCTTCACCGCCAAAGTTTTTACCACCTATTAGATGTACTTTTTGTGCGTGTTCTTTATCTGAAATAGTTTGACGCCAGGCCTTATGTAACACGAGATGATAATTTTTTTGGATTTTTCGTTTGGCATCTAGTAAAGCCAAATGACCATCCGATAACTGACCAAATTCAATTGCGGGATCGGAGCCTAAGCTCACCGCATTTGTAAAAGAAGGCATTCCTGGATTGATAGGCCATTCTTCCGCCAAGGCTTGTTTATCTTTGGTTTCAAAAATAAGCACTTCAACTCGATACCATTTTTCTGCTTTAGCAAGACAAAAAGGTGATATTAGGAACATTACTAATGCTAAACTAAAGCGTTTATTAAACATTTTTAGATCCTTAATTAAGCAACAGATGAATTATTAAGTCGATTTATCAAATTTTCTACTACTTGAAAACGAAGTTCTGGCGTTTGCATATCAAACATGAATTTAATTTGCTGAGAACCCACGAGTTTAAAGTGATGTGGTTTTTCTCGAATCATGGCAATCACTTTGTCAGGATCAACATTGGGATTGGGGTCAAATTCAATTTTCCCACTTTGTGTTGATGCCTCTATTTTTCGGATCCCTATCGGTTCTGCTTTTATTTTTAATTCAGTAAGTTTGAAAAGATTTTTCACAGGTTCAGGAAGTAACCCGAATCTGTCAATCATTTCTACTTGTAGTTCTTGCAATTGATGCAAATTCTTTGCATTTGCAATGCGTTTGTATAAAACTAATCGAGAATGCACATCGGGCAGGTAGCTTTCAGGAATAAGTGCAGCTAATTGCAAACTGATTTCTGCCCCTTGTCTTAAATGCTCAGCTAATGTTATCTTTTTCCCCGATTTAAGAGATTGAACGGCTTTTTGTAGCATTTCCATGTATAAATTAAATCCTACCGCATTCATATTGCCGCTTTGCTCATCACCTAGGAGTTCACCTGCACCACGGATTTCTAAATCGTGCGTCGCCAACGTAAATCCTGAGCCTAACTCTTCAAGTGATTCGATAGCATCAAGACGTTTCAAGGCATCTGGAGTGAGTCGGTTACGTGGTGGTGTTAAGCAATAAGCATAAGCTTGATGATGTGAACGTCCTACACGACCTCGTAGCTGATGAAGTTGTGCTAACCCCAGTTTATCTGCTCTATCAATGATAATCGTGTTTGCACTGGGAACGTCAATCCCAGTTTCGATAATGGTAGTACAAACTAAGACATTAAATTTTTGATGATAGAATTCAGACATAACATGTTCTAACTGACGTTCGCGCATTTGTCCATGTGCAACGCCCACTCGCGCTTGTGGAATCAATTGCGCTAATTCATTGGCTGTTTTTTCAATAGTTTCAACATCATTATGTAAATAATAAACTTGTCCGCCGCGCATCAATTCTCGCAAAACAGCTTCTTCAACTTGGGTGCGATTATATTCGCGAACGAATGTTTTAATGCTTAAACGCTTAGCTGGCGGGGTTGCAATGATAGAGAGATCTCTTAGCGAAGAAAAGGCCATATTCAATGTGCGTGGAATAGGCGTTGCAGTTAAGGTGAGGATATCCACCTCTGAACGCAATGACTTGAGGCGTTCTTTCTGCCTTACACCAAAACGATGCTCTTCATCAATAATGGCAAGCCCAAGATCTTTGAATTTGACAGATTCATTCAAAAGTTTGTGCGTACCAATGATTATATCAATTTTACCTTCGCTTAATGAGGCTAGTACTTGCTCTTGTTCTTTTTTAGTTCGGAAACGTGAAATCACTTCAATTCGTATCGGCCAATCCGCAAATCTATCACTGAATGTTTCAAAATGTTGTTGTGCAAGTAAAGTAGTAGGAACTAATAAAACGACTTGTTTGCTGTCTTGAACTGCGACAAATGCAGCTCTTAGTGCAACCTCGGTTTTACCAAAACCCACATCGCCACAAACCAACCTATCCATGGTTTTTTCACTTCTCATATCGGCAAGAACCTGCTCGATGGCTTTTGCTTGATCGGGCGTTTCTTCGAATGAAAAAGCGCTAGCAAATTGAAAATAGTGAGAATCCAATTTCGAAAAACGAAATCCTTTTTTCGCAGCTCGATGCGCATAAATGTCTAATAGCTCAGCAGCAACATCATAGGCTTTTTCTGCTGCCTTTTTCTTAGCTTTTTCCCATTGGTCGGTACCTAGTCTATGTAATGGGGCATTACTGACTTGAGCACCGCTGTATTGACTGATGAGATGTAGTGATGAGACAGGAACATACAGTTTATCATTATCAGCATATTCCAAGATAAGGTATTCAGCCTGGGTATTGTCGATAGTGATATGGGTTAAACCTTTATATCTTCCTACCCCATGATCAATATGCACAACGGGGGCATCTAGTGAAAGCTCCATTAGATCACGGATAGGTGCATCAAGATCCTGGGTCGCTTTTTGACGACGGCGACGTTGCATGACTTGCTGACCATAAAGTTGGTTTTCAGCAATCCATATCCATTCATCTGTAGGCAACCACATTCCTTCGTCTAAAGCAGCAGTTGTGATCCCAATGTTTTCATTTTGTGCACAGAATTCATCCCAATGTTTGTAGATTTTGGGTTTGATTTTACCTCTGCTCAACAATTCTAACAAAGACTCTCGACGTCCTGCTGACTCGGCACAGAAGAGAATTTTACCCTTTGTCTGGCTGAGGAACGTCTGAAGTTTGGTCAACGGCGCATCAGAGCGTGAATCAATCGTAAGATCAGGAAATGAAGCAGTGTTAAAATTAATATTTCCTTGATGTTCTTCAAGGGGCGCTGATTGCACAATAATCTGACGAAATTCTTTTAACTGACCAAACAGCGTATCGGTTGGCATGAAAATATTTTGAGGTGGCAGAATAGGGCGCTGAACATCATGTCGATATTGTTCATATCGTGTTTGAATTTCTTGCCAAAAATGAACACTCGCAGCTTCAATATCTTGACGAATGATAATAGAGTTTTCTGGAAGATAATCAAATAAAGTGTTAGTTTGTTCAAAAAATAATGGTAAATAATACTCAATGCCTTGAGACGCAACCCCTTGGCTAATATCTTGATATATCGAACAAAGTGAAGGGTCACCTGAAAAATGTGCACGCCAATTTTGCCTAAATAACGAAATAGCTTCGTCTGTTAAAGGAAATTCTCGAGCAGGCAGGCATGTCAAACTCTCTATTTTTTCTTCGGAACGTTGTGTTTCGGGATCAAATAAGCGTAATGAATCTATTTCATTATCGAATAGATCAATTCGCACTGGACTAGTTTGGCCCATCGGAAAAATATCGACAATACTTCCTCTAATAGCAAATTCCCCATGTGCCATGACGGTAGAAACATACCGGTACCCGCCTTGTTCAAAGCGTCGTCGCATCCCTTCCCATATAAACTCATCGCCAACTTTCAATACTAGGCTATGTGCTTGTACATAGGTTCGAGGGGAAATACGATGCAGCATTGTGGTGATGGGGACAACCAAGATCCCTTTTTTTAAAGAGGATAATTGACTTAATGCTAATAAACGATCAGAGATAATATCTTGGTGGGGGGAAAAATTGTCGTAGGGTAATGTTTCCCAATCCGGAAAATGTAATACGGGAAAATTTTCTGTCGGTAAAAAGATCCGAAGCTCTCGTTCTAAACGATTTGCGTTTTGTGTGTCTGTTGTCAATAAAACAACCAGTGCCTCTTCAGCTTTTGCTGCCTGTGCTATTGCTAGCGGAAGTGCTGCCCCTTGAAGATTTCCCCAATTAAATCGAATGCCGGGCTTATTCGGTAGAGGAGGGGAAAAAATATTAGCAAAAGACGTCATTGTCTGTTTCGGATTGGACATGTGGGGTTAACCTACTCGTTACCATGACGCTTGGCTAAATTTTTACGTTTTTTGTAAGCTTCGCGTGTAATCGCAATATCTTCTAAGAACCAGGGTAATTCCTTGAGAGGGATAGCTTGGCGACTATCTACAATTGCACTGGGAGGGTGAGGATGGAAGTCTACTAAAACCATATTTGCCCCAGATATAATTCCTTGCGCAGTTGCATGAAAGATATCACTGATCCCGTCGTATGAACGACTAGAGATCCCAACAGAATGAGAAGGATCAATACAAACAGGCATACGGGTAAGACGGTGTATCACACTCACATGAGCAAAATCTACCATGTTGCGATGAGGTCGACCAAAAATGGATTTGACACCACGCAAACAGAAAATAATGCGATGATTTCCAGCATGTGCTAAATATTCTGCTGCGTGAATAGATTCATCCAATGTGATCCCGTAACCACGCTTAAAAAGAACAGGAAACATGGTTTGCGAACCCACTGCGCGAAGTAATTCAAAATTTTGCGCATTTCGTGTGCCGATTTGTAACATTACACCGGTAGGATGGCCTAAATTGTTAAGTATCTCAGAAATTTCTTCAATATGACGTTCATGAGTAACTTCCATGGCGATGACTTTGATGCCATATTTTCCAGCGGTTTCAAATACATTGGCTAAACAAGATTTGCCTAGACCTTGAAAAGCATAAGGGCTGGTTCGTGGCTTATAAGCGCCCATGCGGGTACAAACTTGGCCATGTGCCTGCAAGGTTCTCATGGTCGATTCAACATTTTCAGGCGTATCAACAGCACAAAGACCTGCAAAGACATTTAAGTTATCTTGAGAAAATAAGACGCCATTATATTCAAATGAAAATCCATTATGATGAGCTGTATTACGACCTAAGATTTTATAATCATCAGAGATCCTGATAACGCGACTTACTCCTGGGAGCGCCTCAATATTATCTTTTGAAATATGGTCTGTATCTCCAAGAAGATAAATTTCTATCAGTGTTTCTTGTATTCCTTTGACGGTATGAATTTGTAGTTCAATGCGCGGAATGCTTTGTAGTGCTTTCAGTGTATATTCGTATTCCGCTGAACGTTCGTCAATTGAGGGTTTTAATATAACAATCATGAGATTCTTATCGCGTCCTTATTACTCTTTAGCCCAGATAACGTTGGGTTAGATGCTCATAGGCGTCGATGCGCCTATCTCTTAAGAAAGGCCAAATTCGACGTACCGTTTCTGTGCGCGAAAACTGGATTTCGCAAAGCATGCTTTGTGGTGAAGATTCTCCAGCTTTTGCAAGGATTTCTCCTTGAGGTCCTGCAACGAAGCTGTTCCCCCAAAACTGCAATGCTTCTTCTGTGCCAACGCGATTACATACAACTACTGGAAGTCCGTTTGCAATAGCATGTCCACGTTGGACAGTAGTCCAGGCATCTAACTGCCTTTGTTTTTCGGCTTGATCATCTTCTGGGCTCCAACCAATAGCTGTTGGATATAATAATAGATCTGCCCCGTTTAGGGCCATGAGTCTTGCTGCTTCTGGGAACCATTGGTCCCAGCAAACCAGCACACCAAGTTTACCAACTGAGGTTTGAATAGGACGAAACCCTAGATCTCCAGGGGTAAAATAGAATTTTTCATAAAAACCTGGATCGTCAGGAATATGCATTTTGCGGTAACAGCCCGCTATTTCGCCATTTTGCTCTAAAACGACGGCGGTATTATGGTACAAACCAGACGCTCTTTTCTCAAAAATAGAAGTAACAATGACAATTTTGAGTTCTTTGGCCAATAGGCTAAAAAATTGCGTTGTTGGACCAGGGATAGATTCTCCCAAATCAAAATGGTCCGTATTTTCTTGCTGGGGAAAATAGTAATGACTGTGTAGCTCTTGGAGCAAAATGAGTTTTGCGCCTTGCTTAACGGCTTCACGGATCCTGCTTTCAAGAGCTTGATAGCTTTGTTCAGCGGTTTTGTATCCTGTTTCTTGGATAAGCGCAATTGTTAATGTTTTCTCTGTCATTGTTTTCACCTTAGCACTTGCGGGATCTGCATTGTCATGCAATGTAAACTACCGTATTGCTCAATGAGTGCTCGGCAGTCAATTCCAATAATTTCCCGTTCAGGGAAATGATGTTGAAAGATTTCTAATACCGCTGAATCGAGTTTGTCTTGATAAAGTGGTACCAGCACAAGCTGATTAGTGATTAAAAAATTAGCGTAGGTTGCAGGTAAATGGTTCCCTTTGCCATCAAAATGCGGGCTAGGTAGAGGCAGAGGAACTAATTGATAGGGTTGATGTTCCTTGTTTCGTAATGCCTCTAATTGATTTTTCATTGCTAATAAAGGTTTATAATGCGGATCATTTGGATCGTCGCAGTGTACATAAGCGATAGTATTAGGGTTAATAAAGCGGGCTAAGGTATCAATGTGGCAATCCGTGTCATCACCTAACATTTTTCCTTCGCTAAGCCAAAGAAAATGATCAAATCCCAAATATTCATGGAGGTATTGTTCAAGTTCAACGAGTGATAAATTGCTATTACGGTGTGGATTACCCAAACATTGTGTCGTTGTAAGTAGGGTACCTTGACCATCCGTTTCTATAGAGCCTCCTTCCAAGACAAAGTCAATTTTTTCAGCTAAATAACCTTTAAGCAGCTGAGACTTAAAAAGTGCGCTAGGAATAGCATCATCAAATTCATAGTCATATTTTTTACCCCATGCATTGAATTTAAAATCGCATTGGATAGCAGTTTTTTCGTTCATGCAAGTAATAGGGCCATGGTCTCTGGCCCAAATATCGTTAGAGGGGGCCAAATAGGATTGAATGAAATTCATGTTCACTTGATGTGAGGCAAGTTTATTGAGAATATCTTCTTGGTGCTGCATATCATAAGCTGTAATAAGCACCGTTTGGCCAGAATTAGCAATAGCCTTAGCAACTGCAATAAAAACAGTTTCAACGTGATGGTATTCTTGTCCCCAGGCGCCTTGCGCGTGAGGCCAAGTTAATAAAACGGCGGTTTGAGGTTCCCATTCAGCGGGTAAGCGTTTTGCCATTAGTAGATTGTGCCCTAATTAGGAATTTTAATAACTAATTTTGATGATAAGAAGCTAACCATTGTTCCAGAGAGCTATCTTACTGTCAATCAAATGACTTCTACAAAGCAAGTAGACAGGATAAAGTTGGGCATGGATCCAGCTCTTCTCGCTGAATTGCTGGTATGGATTATAATACAGACGTTAGGCCCTGAATTAAGGTAAAATGGGGCAGACTCATTAAGGCGATCTGAACTCATGTTTAAACCTTTTTTTCTTTTTATTGGCGCACGCTATACCAATTTTAAGCGCCGAGATCATTTCATTACCTTTATTTCCATTGTGTCGATGATTGGCATTGCCCTTGGCGTAATGGTGTTAATTACGGTTTTATCCGTAATGAACGGATTCACAAAGGAAATTCGTAGCCGAATATTAAGTATTACTCCTCATGTGATGGTCAGTGGGTGGGGCGAGCCTTTACGTGATTGGGGCAAGTTATCTGAACAGTTATTACAGCACAAAGACGTAGAAGCTGTTGGACCCTATGTGGATGGACAAGGGATGATAACCCGAGGTAAAGAGGTTCGGGGCGTGGCTGTTAAAGGGGTTGATCCTGCTGCTATTGATGCCGTCTTTCCGTTGCGTAGCACTTTGAAAGTAGGAAAGGTCGACGATTTAAAACCAGGTTCCTTTGGCGTAATCTTAGGGGCTTATTTAGCCAAGACATTGGGCGTTAACGTCGGTGATACGATTACCCTTGTTATTCCTGATGTGACCGTTTCTATGGCGGGGATTGCACCACGTTTGAAGCGACTCACTGTGGTTGGTATTTTCGAAGTGGGGTATATCTACGACAGTGGTTTTGCTTTTATGAATATTCAGGATGCTGCTAAGTTATTTAAAACCCAAGGAGGTATTACGGGGTTGCAATTACGTCTTGACGATCCCTTCGCTGCACCACGCATAGCCAAAGATCTTTATGAGCAAACACATGGTTTTTATAATGTGGTGGACTGGACGTTACTAAATGGCGCTTATTTTAGTGCGGTAAAAATGGAAAAAACGATGATGTTTTTTACCTTGATTATGATTTTAGCCATTGCCGTATTTAATCTTATCTCTACCCTAGTGATGGTGGTCACTGATAAGCGTGCTGATATAGGAGTACTACGTGCATTAGGTGCTTCCACGCGAAAAATCATGTCCATCTTCATTTGTCAGGGAGCCATTATTGGGCTAATTGGAACAATTTTAGGCGTAATCGCTGGTGTTGCTTTATCTTTAAACGTGACAAAATTGGTAGCGGCCATTGAAAACGCATTTAGAGTAAAGTTTTTATCCGCAGACGTTTACTTTATTAGCTTTTTACCCTCGGATTTGCAAACCTCTGATGTGGTATTGATAGCAATCTGTGCGATGGTTTTAAGTTTATTGGCGACAATTCATCCCGCATGGCGTGCTGCAAATGTTCAACCGGCGGAGGCTTTACGTCATGACGCATAAACCGATTTTAACTTGTCAAAATATCAAAAAGGTTTATCAAGATGGTGATAGAACGATCCCTGTTCTTGAAAGCGTGAACTTTTCTGTGATGCCAGGTGAAAGCGTTGCCATTGTTGGGCGTTCCGGCTCAGGTAAAACAACTTTATTAAATTTGTTAGGTGGGTTAGAAGCGCCTACTACAGGTGAAGTTGTTTTAGACAATACTAATTTACATGCGCTATCTGATCGCAAGAGAGGGTATTTACGTAATCGGGTTTTAGGATTGATCTTCCAATTTCATCATTTACTTCCCGAATTTACGGCGCTTGAAAATGTGTGTATGCCTTTGCTAATTCAAGGAACATCTGTACGCGAAGCGAAGAAACGCAGTGAATCTATTTTAGAGAAAGTGTCTTTAGGGCACCGAATGCAACATAAACCAGCAACAATGTCTGGTGGAGAACGTCAAAGAGTTGCAATAGCCAGAGCGTTGGTAACACATCCCAAGTGTATTCTTGCTGACGAACCAACAGGCAATTTAGATAACCAAAGTGCTGATTTAATTTACGATTTAATGATGCAATTAGTGGGTGAGTTTGGCACCAGTTTTATCGTTGTGACACATGATCTGGCTTTAGCTAAACGGATGAATCGGATAGTATCTCTAGAGAAGGGCGTGCTGAGGGATGGGATTTAGTTCCTGCTCCACAATCTCACTTTTCTTAGGTGAGCCGTTGCTTGTCTTGACCCTCACCCTAACCCTCTCCCGCAAGTGGGAGAGGGGATCAGAAAGCAATAAAAATTTCTTGTTTGCGAAGCAGACAAATTCCCCTCTACCGCTACGGGGGAGAGGGGCGGCTTGAATCGCGCCGAAGCGTAGCGAAGGCGGATAGCTGCGAGTGAGGAGCTTTAGATAAAATCAGAAGGGCGCTGGTTTTTGTGGATCTCAAGCATCCATTTCTACCATTGCGGCACTTCTTCTTTGCTGTCTTAATCGCCAATTTCTAGCAACGGAATAACGCCAAAAAGAGCGCACGAAAATATTCCCTAAAATAGCAAGCCCAGTACCACAGAGAAAACAGCCTAATAAAAAGGGCTGCCAAACCTCTTTTAGTATCGCAAATGAGCTAAAGTTTAGATCTTCAAATGCGACCCCTAGGATAGTTGCACCAACAGCATAGGCAAAACCAAACATGGGGAGCATAGTAATAGGATTGACTACCCATACCAATGCTACTGAAATGGGCAAATTGGCTCTTAGTAATATTGCTATCATGGCAGCCAGTACCATATGACCAGGAAAAGGAATATAACTAATAAAAAGCCCAATGCTAACAGCGGTGGCAACACAATAGCGGTTAAGATGCCAAAGATTTTGATCGTGTAAAAATTTCCCGAATATACTGAGATATTTATTATTTTGGATCTTTTTAGGATCTGGCATGAAGCGCTTAATTAAGTTTTTAGCCATCATTTTTTTGTATGCCTGATGAAAAAATTCAACCTATAAGATAGTAGACGTTAGTTGGGTGCATGTCCAGGTCAAATGTACCACCGGAGTGTATATTTATCAGATCCTAAAAAAACGTGTAAATCACCTTAATTATTGAGCTTGTTCTGCCGCATTTTAGCTCTTTTACGCCAAGCATGAACGACATGCAGACGCCAATAAAGTCGGATCCCGACATAGCCCAAAATAGCGAGTATAGCGCCAGAAATGAAACACCCTAAAAGTAAAGGCTCATAGTAATGCTTGAGTTCGTGAAATAACCAATGTGTTGATAGTTCAATACGAAACTTTTCTGGTGGAACACTAAGCAGATATGCGCCCAATTTATAGGCTGCATAATACATGGGAGGGATAGTAAATGGATTTGAAACCCAGACCATGGATACAGATAGTGGAAGATTTGCTCTTAATACAATCGCTAGCAAGGCCGCTAGAATCATATGTCCAGGAAAAGGCATATAAGATAAAAATAAACCAATGCTAAATGCCGTGGCGACAGAGTGACGATTAAGATGCCAAAAGTTTGGATCGGCAAAAAAGGGTTCAAAGATTTTAAGATATTTATTGTTATGAAGCTTTTTGGGATCTGGGAGTAGCCTTTTTATAAATTTTTTAGCCATTTACTCTTTCCAGTTTAAACGTATGCTTCCTCCTACGCTAAAGCTTCGAAGGACAGGTTGTTGCCATCGCTTTGTCTCCAGTTACATACCAAAACGTACGCGTCTGGAGATTCGTTTGCTTGGCGCCTCGCCTAAATTCAAACTGGTTCGATTAACATGCCCAGTTTAAATTTAAGCTTTATTGCCATCACTCTCTTTTGTAGCGGTTTTCTTTTTGCGACGCGATTTTTTCACCTTCTTTAACCGTCTTGCTCGTTTAAGACGTTCTAGTCGTTTTCTCCATGCCATCGTCACTGAAAAACGCCAGATAAGTCGGATAGCAATATTGCCTAAAATACCAAATAGAATGCCACTGATAAAACACCCTAATAAAATGGCTGCCCCTACGGTATTAAACTCTTCTATCAGCCATTCAAACGTAAATTCAATATGAAAATGTTGAGGTGGTAAATCTAAAATAAAAGCGCCAATTTTATAAGAGAGATAAAGTAGTGCCGGCGTAGTAAAAGGGTTAGAAACCCAAGCAAGTGCCATCGCGATGAGGAGATTTCCTCTGGTCATGATGGCTAATGCTGCCGCAAGTAGCATTTGAAACGGAACAGGAATAAGCGCAGCAAAAAGTCCAACACCAAAGGCGGTAGAGACCGAATAACGATTTAAATGCCAAAGATTAGGATCGTGAATTATATTCCCAAAGATTTTAAGGTGCTTATGCTCCTTAAGCTCATTAGGATTTGGAATGAAACGATGAATAAATTTTTTAATTAGTTTTTTAGTCATATTTCATTACTAACTGAATTTCTTTGTGCCATGTTTTTGCTAAAGTGCTTTTTAGGATGATAGACCCACAGCCTCCCCAATTTTGGATTGCTTTCTCATTCCTTCTTGTTTCAGAAGAGGAGATAAACAATCCTAAATTTGGCATGGCCTGACACGTGTTTTTTGAGTTGCTTTTATTGTTAGGTTTACATCCATGCTTATTCCCTTAGCTTTTGGATCTTTAATTGGTGCGAGTACGCTAAATTGTCTTTCTACTTTACCACACCTTGAATATGTTATTGGTGTGTTTTTAGGAAGTATATTTGTCATCACACCATGTATTTGGTTTTCAAACAAAGAATCGCTGCGAAAAATGCTGATCCTGCTTTTAGCGAGTATAGCTGGTTTTAGTTGGGCATCCTTTCAGGCTCTGCAAAAACGATTATGGCAGCTACCTATTGAAGACATACAACGGCCTGTTTCTATTTGTGGCAAAGTAATTGGGATTAGTCTGTGGCATGAAAAACTGCTCAGATTAGATGTAGAAATAAACAACTATGATGGCAAGACTTTAACCCATGAAGCCAAAATTCGATTGTATTGGAAAAATCCAACGATATTTTTTATGGATGGGGATAATCTATGTGCAACAGTGAAATTAAAAGTCCCTTGGCGATTCGCTAATCCAGGTAGTTTTGATCAAGAAAAGCAATATTTTCTTGAGGGAATTCACGCCGATGGCAAGCTTGTGATGCTGCAACATTATCACATATCATCTAAACATTCTTTGACAAGATGGCGTCAAAAGCTAAATGCTAAGATGCAAGAAATATTAAAAGATAAGCCCTTTTTAGGCGTGATTCAAGCAACCACATTGGGAATTTACAAAAATATTACGCCCGAACAATGGGCTGTATTTCAAGCGACGGGTACAACACACGCAATTGCTATCTCAGGCTTACACATCACTTTTATCGCGACGATGTTCGGCAGTTTAATAACATTTGTGACGCGGCGTTTTCAGGTATTAACCAATGTTTTTCCTGCTAAATGCTATGGTGCGCTTGCTGCCTTGTTTAGTGCCTTTTGTTATTCTGCACTGGCTGGGTTTTCCATTCCCACGCAACGCGCTTTTATCATGGTAGTCATCAGTTTATTTGCATTATTGAAGCGACAGCCGATATTTTCTTGGCAGTCACTTGCTTTAGCATGGCTTGGTATTTTGTGTATGGATCCTCTTGCCACATTGCAAATTGGTTTTTGGCTTTCATTTGGATGTGTGGCAGCATTAATTTACGGTAATACTCATGCCAGCACCTTACCATTTTGGCAAAAATGGATTGTCCCCCAGATCATCGTTTTTATCGGCTTATTACCACTTTGTTCTTTTTTCTTTCAACAAATTCCCTTATTTTCTCCCCTTGCTAATATGATTGTTTTGCCCTTGATGGATAGTGTGGTAGTGCCTGCCAGTTTAATTGGTTTGCTATTGATGAATATTTCCCCATCGTGTGCGCTATGGAGTTTCTCTATTGCTCATGAATTATTAGGTGTGGTTTGGTGGGTGTTAGAAAAAATTGCTTCTTTGCCGTTTAACATGTGGCAACAAGGGCATATACCTTGGTTATATTTAGGTTTCGCCGCCATTGCAGCGCTTTTTCTGCTTTCTCCAAAAGGTTTACCTGGTCGACAATTTTGTTGGCTAGGATTTTTGCCGATGGTTTTTTATCGAGCTCCTACGCTCAATGACGGAGAATGCCGTTTTACTTTATTGGATGTGGGACAAGGTCTTGCTGCGGTGATCCAAACGAAGCATCATGCATTGCTATATGATGCAGGTCCTCAATATGGAAAAGAGAGTGATGCAGGGGGGCGGATCATCATTCCTTTTTTGCATTCCCAACATATTAAATCATTAGATAAAATTATCATCAGTCACAGTGATTTAGATCATCGTGCAGGATTAAATGGGTTACATCTATGGCCAGTCGGAGAAATTCTTTCTAGCGAGCCTGCTCGATTAACCCAATTATCTAGAGCTTGCATGACAGGAGAAACTTGGGAGTGGGATGGCGTCGTTTTTACTTTACTTGCGCCCGATGCATCTTTTAAGGACAAAAAGCGTAATAATCTTTCCTGTGTGCTTAAAGTAGCAACAAAGCATCATAGTCTTCTTTTGACGGGTGACATTGAAGAACGTGCTGAAAAACAATTAGTCAAAGAACAGGGGGTTGCTTTGCAAAGCAACATTTTGGTTGTTCCTCATCATGGAAGTTTGACGTCTTCCTCGAAAAATTTTATAGAAAAAGTTTCTCCACAATATGCATTGTTCCCAGTCGGGTTAGCAAACCAATATGGATTTCCTAAGCAGGCAGTGTTACAACGCTATGAAGAGATCAGCAGTCAGAATCTGTTAACTTGGCAAACAGGTGCATTAATGTTTGCATTAAAAGATGAGACATTGATGCCCCCCATTTGTTGGCGGGAAGTTTCACGACGTTATTGGCATTTCTGATAAGATACTTGCAACTGTTAGCTAAAAGGAGATTTAAGGTGATTGACATATTACTGGCTGGAGGCTGGTTAATGTTTCCATTATTAGGATGCTCTATTATTGCTTTTGCGATCATTGCTGAACGCTTATGGGCTTTGCGTGAAACCAAAATTATTCCTCAAGATCTTGTTCAAGATGTGTTACGTAAACTTGCTCATCGAGATAATAAACCGTTACGACTTACCGAATTAGCGAATCAAAGTCCTTTGGGACATATTTTATCCAAAGGATTGCAGCATAGTGATCAAGGTATTACGGTGATGCGATTGCGAATGGAAGATCAAGGACGCCAAGTTATACTTGAGTTAGAAAAATATCTTAACACTCTGGGAACGATAGCCTCTGCTGCTCCTTTGTTAGGGTTGCTCGGGACTGTGTTAGGTATGATACAAATATTTGCTGTATTAGGGGGCGATTTGAATTCAGAAGCCCTAGCTGGAGGGGTCGCAAAAGCTTTATTAACCACAGCTTTTGGACTTTTTATTGCGATCCCCTGCCTCATGTTTCATCGCTATTTTAAAAGGCGAATTGATGAATTTGCTGCAAAATTGGAGAAAGAAGCTCAGAAAATGGTGGATGGATTGAAAGCTATTGCACCCACGATGACTTTGCGGCGAATGGATAGGGCTGAAAGCTAAATGAGATTAGAAAATAAACTTATGGTAAAATTCTGCTCAAAATAAGGTAGTATTGCACAGTTGCATATACGCGAATAAGTGAGCCAAAGGGATAGCAAAGCAAAAGGGAATGACTGATGAGATTTCGCGAAAAACGCCAGGATGAGTTGGGTGTTGATTTAACCCCTTTTATTGATGTGGTGTTTATGCTGTTACTCTTTTTTGTGATGTCAGCGTCTTTTTTAAAAAAGCCCACTCAACTTGGTGTAATGTTGCCTGAAGCGAATACACAAACTCATAACAAAGATAATAATACAATAGAGATAGGGATTGATGCGCAAGGTGCTTATTATTTAAATAGCGTTTCCATTAACACAAGGGAACCTAAAAAACTAAAGGCAGTGTTGGCATCAAAGTTAAAAGAAAATGAATCTTTATCCTTAGTACTAGCAGGTGACAAAAGTGCCCCACATCAGGCTGTTGTTTCAGCGTTAGAAGTGGCACAGCAACTTGGGGTGACGCAGGTGCGTATTATCGCACAGCGTCATCGTGATTAACTTATAGTCTTCGCACCTGAATTTTCGGCGCCCGCCTTCACTCGCGTTTCGGCGTGGCAAGTAATTAGCCTTGCCGTCGCTTTAGCGAGGGCAGGTTGTTGTCGAAGCTCATCTCGCAAAAGGCATGTATTTTGTATACACGCCTGAAGCAGAGCTCGATGTCTAGCCGAAAAACCATGTGCTATGACTATATAGTCTTATAGTGAAGTAACTGAAGTAAGGTTTTTAGACGATGGCATCTACTCCCACTTATTCCAGCAAAGTGGTTTATAAGCGTTTACTCTCTTATGTATGGCCTTATCGATATGCATTCGTTTTAGCCATCCTTGGTAATTTATTGTACGGTGCAGTTGATGCCGGTATGGTGAAATTACTTGAGCCCTTGTTAGACGAAGGTTTTGTCAATCACAATAAGACGTTCATTCATTGGATCCCTTTTGTCTTGGTTGGTATTTTTATTATTAGAGGTATTGCTACCTTTCTTTCTACTTTCTTTATGGGATGGGTAGGCAGAAATGTTGTGATGAATTTTCGCCAAGAAATGTTTCAGCACTTATTAAAACTTCCTACCGCTTATTATGATCGAAGCACAAGTGGTGAAATCTTATCTAAGATTACTTATAACGTTGAGCAAGTTGCCAATGCGAGCAGTGATGCACTTACAACGTTGGTGCGCGAATCTTTCACGGTGATTGCATTATTTATTGTGATGTTAACTATCAGCTGGCGGTTAACTTTCTTATTCATTATTACTGTTCCGCTGATGGGGGGCATCATGCACGTTGTCAGTAAACGTGTGCGTGGTGTGAGTGGTCGGATCCAAGATTCCATGGGGAATGTGACCCATGTTGTAGAGGAAGCCATCGAAGGACAAAAAGTCATTAAGGCTTTTGGTGGACAAAAATATGAGACTGAAGAATTTGAACAAGTGATCCAGCATAACCGGCGCCAAGAGATGAAGCTGATTGCAACATCGGCGATGAGTGTGCCGATGGTGCAAATTATTGGTTCTTTAGCGCTAGCAGGAACGGTTTACTTAGCAACGTTAAGTCCAGAGAGTGTATTAAAAACATCTATTTCGCCAGGGGCCTTTGCAGCAATGATGACTTCTATGATTGCGCTTTTAAAGCCTATCAAAGAATTTACAAAGCTCAATAATAATATTCAAAAAGGCATAGCCGGCGCGGCAAGTATTTTTGCATTTTTAGATGAAAAACCTGAAATTGATACAGGCGTAAAAACATTAAAATTCCCTGCTGGTAATGTTGCCTATCGGAATGTCAGTTTTAGTTATGGCTCAGGAGCAACCGCTAAAACATTAGATAAGGTTTCTTTTGAAGTCAAAGCAGGCGAAACGATTGCTTTTGTCGGGCGTTCAGGTGGTGGGAAATCAACCCTAGTCAATTTACTGCCACGTTTTTATGATACCCAAGGGGAAATTTTCATTGATGGCATTAATATTCTCGATTTGCCATTAGCAGAATTGCGCAACCAAATTGCAATCGTTACTCAACATGTCACTCTATTTAATGATACCGTTGCCCGTAATATTGCTTATGGTTGTGAGTCGGCGACCAGAGAAGAAATTATGAAGGCAGCTGCATCAGCACACGCGAAGGATTTTATTGAGCGCCTTCCTCAAGGATTCGATACTGAGATAGGTGAAAATGGTGTGAGATTATCTGGTGGACAACGTCAGCGTATTGCAATTGCTAGAGCAATACTTAAAAAAGCCCCTATCCTCATTTTAGATGAAGCAACAAGTGCTTTGGATACTGAATCTGAGCGTTACATTCAAGAAGCACTTGAAAAACTGATGGCGCAATGCACTACATTAGTGATAGCGCACAGATTATCAACAATAGAAAAAGCCGATCGGATTATTGTGGTAGATAAAGGGCATATCATTGAAATGGGTACGCATGAAGAGTTAATGCAGCTTGATGGTGTTTATGCAGCTTTGCGAGCCATGCAATATCAAGAGCCTCAAGCAAAGCTTGTGAGTGCTTAAGGACCGTAGATGGCACAATTTGCTTCTCATGTACTATCTTTTTGGCACCACAAAAGTATTTTTACTTATGTTTTGCTTCCGTTTTCATGGCTATTTCAATTAATTTGTATTGTGCGCCGTTGGTATTATTCGCGAAATAGACAGCAAGATTTTCAAGTTCCGATTATTATTGTTGGAAATATTTCATTAGGCGGCACAGGAAAAACACCTTTGGTAGGGTGGCTTGTTCATTTTTTGCAAAATCAAGGTTTTAATCCTGGTATTGTGATGCGTGGGTATGGTGGACAGGGTAAATTAATAGTCGTAAATTCTTTAAGCGATGCAAAAGTCGTTGGAGATGAAGCTTTACTTTTAGCGAGAAAATGTAATTGTCCCATTGTCATTGGGCGTGATAGAACGCAAGCAGTAAAAACCCTATTAGCGCAGTTCCCTCAAGTAGATCTCGTTATTTGTGATGATGGATTACAACATTATGCTTTAGAACGAGATCTAGAGATTGCAGTGATTGATGGAAAACGACGTTTTGGTAACGGCTACTGTTTACCAGCAGGACCGCTTCGAGAAAGTCCCCAACGTCTGAAGCAAGTAGATTTTGTTGTCACGAATGGAGAAGCCCATGAAGACGAATGGGAGATGACAACGGCGCTAAGCTCAAAGGCATATCGTGTTTCACAGTCAGAGCATGGGCGTTCATTAGACGATTTTAAAGGACAAACAGTACATGCTGTGGCGGGGATTGGGAATCCTGAGCGTTTTTTCTTGATGCTAGAAGCTAAAGGGATCAATATCATCAAGCATTGTTTTGATGATCATCATTTTTTTAGTGGAAGTGACTTGCGTTTCTCAGATAATCTTCCTATCTTAATGACAGAAAAAGACGCAGTAAAATGTTCCTCATTTGCACCCTCAGAAGCTTGGTTTATTCCGCTAGAGGTACACATGTCAGAAGCATTTTCAAATTTATTATTGCGGAGAATAAATAGTGGACAAAAAGTTGCTGGACATCCTGGCTTGCCCGATTTGCAAGCAACCTCTTCTTTATAAAAAAGATAAAAAAGAATTAATTTGTAAGCTAGATAGGCTGGCTTATCCTATCAGGGATGATATTCCTGTGATGCTGGAGGAAGAGGCACGTCAACTCAATAGTGATGAAGAATATTAAGTCTATGACTAAACTATTTCTAACCTTTTCAGCTGATTGTCAAAAACACGAGTAAGTTAGGATATGATTGAGCGCAATCGCTTATCAGAAGAAACTAGCCCTTATCTATTACAGCATGCGCACAACCCCGTCCATTGGTACGCATGGAACGAAGAAGCTATCCAGGCAGCAAGAACACAAAATAAGCCTATTTTATTATCAATAGGATATGCTGCTTGTCATTGGTGTCATGTGATGGCTCATGAATCGTTTGAAGATGAGCAAACAGCTGAGCTGATGAATCGCTACTTTATTAATATCAAGGTAGATAGAGAAGAGCGCCCTGATTTAGATAAAGTGTATCAACAAATGCACCAAATATTGACTCAGCAAGGTGGGGGATGGCCATTGACGGTTTTCTTATCTCCGGAGTCATTAATTCCTTTTTTTAGCGGAACTTACTTCCCCAAAGAAAGACGATTTCAAAGACCTTCTTTTAAAGAAATTTTGCAGGTTGTTGCGGGTTTTTATGCAAATGATCGTGATGAAATTGAAGCACAAAACCAGAATTTAGCACTTGTTATCAAGCAACTTGAAGATCAAAAACAAGCTGTTGTTCACAAAATTAAAAAAACACCTTTATTTATTGCTAAAGAACAGTGGTTGTTAGAATTTGACGAGCAAAATGGCGGCTTTAAAGGAGCGCCTAAATTCCCGATGCCTTCTGCAATTAGTGCAATTCTTTATACTTGTTATTCATTTGTTCAAGAAAAAAATGTGGATGCAAAAGTGCTTGAGCAAGTGATGACTACTTTAGAGAAAATGTCTCAAGGTGGCATTTATGATCATATAGGGGGTGGTTTTTTTCGTTATGCCGTGGACGAGCATTGGCAAATTCCCCATTTTGAAAAGATGCTTTATGACAACGCGCAAATGATAAGCCTTTATGCGCAGGCTTATGCCTTAAGTCAAGACGCTAGATTTAAAAATATCGTAAAAGGTTGCATCCAATGGGCAAATGAAGAAATGTTATCAACAGAAGGGGGATTTTATTCTTCATTAGACGCCGATAGCGAAGGGGAAGAAGGCAAATTTTACGTTTGGCAAAAAGAAGAGCTAGAGACGTTTTTGGACGAAAAGGCCTTTTCAGTTATTAATCAAATTTATGGTTTAAATGAAGCACCCAATTTCGAAGAAAAGTGGCACCTGATTGAAAAGCATTTACCTTATACAGTGACAGCAAGCGAGAAATATTTATTTGCTGCGAAAGAGAAAATGAAACTTTATCGTAATATGAGAGTAAAACCTTCTTTAGACGATAAATTGTTGTGCGCATGGAATGCTTTAATGCTCAAAGGGTTGAGTATTGCAGGTATGGTTTTGGCAGATGACCAAGTCAGCATGCAAGCGACACGTTTGTTTACGTTTATCAAAAATAATTTATTTGATGGTGAGCAGTTATGGGTAAGTTATAAACAAGGTAAACGCAAACAAACAGGTTTTCTTGACGATTATGCATTTTTACTAGATGCCTGTTGGTATTATTTGCAAATGAAATGGGATCAAGAAACACTCACATTTGCTACGATACTTGCACGCAAACTAATTGAAGTATTTTGGGATCATGAGAATGGTGGTTTTTATTTTACTTCATCTAACCAGGAAAAACTTATCTACCGGCCTAAAGTATGGGTAGATGATGCTCTGCCTGCAGGATCGGCAGTGGCAGCTGTTGCGCTGCAACGATTTGCACTTTTATTAAATGATGCTGATATGGCAAGTGTAGCTGATACCACCTTAAAAGTGACACAAGCATTATTAGATGAAAAACCGCAATTCTTTCCAAATTTATTGGTTTTATCTTCAGATTATTTATCTTCACCGGAAATTGTTATCATTCATGGAAAACTTGAATTGATCAATGAGGCGAAAAAATTATTGCTAAAAGCGTATCTTCCTCATCGTTTTATTTTCACTGTTCAACACGAGGCGATGCCAACTCAATTAGGTCATTATGTTTCTAATGATGATTTAAATATTTATATTTGCCATGGCAATGTCTGTCATGAACCGCTGAAGGATCTGGATCGATTAAAAGCCTATCTGCACCTATAAAGAAGTGTTTATTTTTAACTCTTGTCAGTGTTCTACTGGTAAGACGCCCATAAGATACAACACAATGAATGATGAGGATAAATTATGTTTCTTAGATGGATAACAGGTTTTCCTATTTCTTTGGCGTTAATGCCTGCGCAATTTTTAACTGAATATAATTCTCTTTATGACATTGACTACGCGGCACTTCGTAAAAGTCGGAAAGAAAATGGTGTAGTGATTTCTAATCATGTTATTGATTCAACACGACAAGCAAAAATTGATTTTTGCGAAGTCATGTCAGATGTCCCACGGAAAATTCCGCTTAAAGATCAAAAAATCATTATTCATGGAATGGGAGCAAGTGATTTTTATGAAAATCATTTGTCGGAATATGCTCATTTAGCCAAAAAGCATCCTCACTATAGAGTTGTAGGCTTTAATTTTCGTGGCGTGATGGCCAGTAAAGGACGAGCTTGGTCCGAAGAAGATTGGATAAATGATACGATCGCTGTAGTGAAATATTATAGGAAGCAAGGCGTTCCATGGCGGAATATTCTCCTGCATGGTCATTCGATGGGTGGTGCTATTTTAACAATGGCTGCTGCGAAAATTTATCAAGAAAACAAGGAAAAAGCGCAAAAAAGAAATTCAAAAAATACTATTGTTAAATGTGTAGGGCTTATTAACAATAGATCGTTTGCAAATTTAACAGATGAAATTATTATTAGCTTTTTGCAAAGAAAGGAAAGTGCCATATTAACAGGGATCGTTTATGGCGCCTTGTTAGGCATTGCATTGAATATTTCTTTATTATTAAGCATGTTCATTGTTACTAGTATGCTTTTGGCGACTTTATCAGTTTCAGAAAAGTTAACGCAGGGTTTATTGCGACCTTGGTTGGAAGTGGCACTTTGGTTAACATTTGGAAAAATGAATGCAGTCTCGGCTTATAAAAAACTACCTGATGAGGTAGTCGATTATGTGGTTGTGAAAAATGATGGCATTATCAAGGATAAAGCAGGCTTGCATCATGCCTTGAAGCCACTTAATAAAATAAAAAAATCACGTTTTAAAACGATGCTCGAAAATGCAAAGGGCAACAAATTTATTCAAACTGCACGGGACGCATTATTAAATCTTAAAGACTCTAAACTTCACTTAGAGGAAGAACCTGAACGTGGGTTCAGGGCTCATGTCGCGCCTTTGAGCCAATTATCAACCTATCATCGATATCGCACGCAACACACTAATGATAAATTGCCTCGACAATTATCCGGTGAAAAGGTTTTGGAAAATAAATTACGACGCTTATTGAAAGCAAAATAAATAGCTCCGTTGAGTCTCTTTATAAAAATTGTTAGTATGAAATGCTTTTTTATACTAACTTATAAGGAAATTAAACATGCTCGAAGGTGCGAAAAACCCGCCAATATTTACCAGTAATCTATCTGCAAGCTTTATGATAAATGCCGATCAAGTTGCTTTGCGTGCATTTCATTATAAAAGTACTCCAACAGAGCTTTGTTTGCCATTTGGCACTAATTCTTTAGTAATTGAATTACGGAATAAACAAGGAGAAATTACTCAAGAAAGTATAGTAGATGCGTGTAGTATAATTGATGATTATATTTTCCAGCTAACTATTCGTGAGTTCCAAGCACGTGCTGAAAACTTTCTTCCTGGTATTATGCATGCTGCAGGTTTGAAGACTGGACCTGATTATGGATCAATTCGAAAAACATTAAGACTTAATTTAATATCAAAACTAAAAGAGTTAGGTGTAACGGAAATACCTTTTGATTTGCAATTTGAACAATTGTCACTTAAATCTGAGCAGGATTCTGTTGATGAAGTTGAAGATGAGTTGACGGCTGATGAAGCCTCTGATGACGAAGTCAGTGAGCAGCAAGCAGAGTCGGGAATATTAAGTAGCTTGTGGCAAAAAATTACTAATTCAGCCTTTGCAGGATATCAAAAGTTGTATGGTGCTTACACTGGCTATTCAGTGTTACATGAAGCGATTTTAAATCAGAATGCTACAGCAATACAAACTGCAACAAAAGAAGATTTCCTCGCTCAAGATAGGCACGGTAATTATCCTGTTCATTATGCGGCGGTATCTGAAAGTCATATTATTCTTCATAAATTATTCAAAAGGGCTATTGATTTAAAGTTAGGCCATACAATTTTTAATCACAAAAATCATAATAATGAAAACGCACTTTTCACTGCTGTGAAACACCAATCTGTTGGTGCTGTAGTGTATTTGTTAAATTTTATTGATCCCCGAGAGCAAAATAATCAGGGTAAAACAGCGAAAGATTTTACACAAGATAAAATAATCATCGGGTATTTGGAGAGAAAAGCTAAAGATTTAGAATCGAAGGAGCAGAATTCACAAGAACGATTAAAGCAAAAATTGGAAACGGCTTCAAACACCTTAGAAGAACTAAAAGAGGAGCAAGCCGATTTGGATAACTGTAGGGATGATGAAAGAATGCCTATGACATTTAGTGCTTCAAAAAATGCTGAGACAGACGAAGCAAAGATTCATGGTAGTTTGACCAGCGTTAATGCTGTGATTCAAACAAAAAAAGACACTCTTAAGCCTTAAATTTATCATTTACTACAAGAAAAGGTGGCTAAATAAAATGAGCCATCTTTTCTCATTGATGGATGCATAAGAAATTATTAAGAAAAACAAAGAACGACAATAAAACTAATAAGTTTTTCAGATAATTTATAGCACTGTAGAAAATCATTTGTTTTGAATGTTGTTGTTTGTTAGATTGTCTGCTTTTCTTTTGGCAGGTTTAAATTATGCTTTTAAGGTGGTTAGCTGGCTATTTGGTTTCATTGGCAGTCATGCCTTCACAATTTCTAGGAGAATATGATACAGGCTCCACGACGGATTGGTCTGATGTTCAGCAAAGAGAAGGCATCACCATTACCAACCACCAGGTTGATTCGACAAATGCAGCCAAAATAGATTTCTGCGAAATTCACCAAAATAAAAAATCTCCTAAGGCTAAAGATCAGAAAGTGATTATTTACGCGGTAGGTAATGGTGATTTTTATGAAAATCATATGCGAGATTATGTTCGCTTAACCAAAAAATATCCTAGCTATAAAATAGTTGGCTTTAATTTTAGAGGAACTGTAGCAAGCAAAGGGCGAGCTTGGTCAGAAAATGATTGGATAAACGATTGTATAGCGGTGATTGAACACTATAGAAAGCAGGGGATCGCTACCGAAAATATTCTGCTAAATGGCCACTCCATGGGTGGCGCTATTACAACCATGGCCGCGGCAAAATTATATTCACAAGATGTGGCAAAGGCGAAAAAGTCAAATAGATCTGCGAAAGACGTAAAGAGTGTAAAATTAATTAATAACCGCTCTTTTTCAAATTTGGCAGATGAAATTATTGTTAGCCTTTTAGGAAAAAGTGCAAGCGCTGCTATTACAGGAATTCTTTACGGTTCTTTAATAGGAATTATTGCTGGGTTTTCAATGCTTGCAAGTATTGCTGTTGTGACTGCTGCACTTTTTGCGACGTTGTATACTACTCCAATGGTCGTTCAAAATTTATTATATCCATGGATGAACGGATTATTGTGGCTCACATTTGGAACAATGGATGCCGCATCGGCCTATAAAAGTTTACCAGAAGGTGCTGTGGATCATATTGTAGCGAAACACGATGCTATTATTCAGAATAAAGCTGGTCTGCACCATGCTTTAAAATCACATAATACTTTAAGAAAAAACCAGTTGCGAGATATTATCCAACAAGAGAAAAATTCTGCAAAAGTGAAAGCTGCTGAAGCTGAACTTTTAAATATAAAAGATAGTAAAGTCCGTTATAGCGATGATCCAACGCATGGATTTGAGGCGCATAATGCAGATCTTAATATGCTGTCGACTTATCATAAGCTTCGAGCAAGAAGCGCTGAGGATAAACTACCTCAGCAGCTTTCAGCTGAAGACGTGATGGATAATAAAATTCAAAGACTGTTTAAAGCAAAAGCAAAAGCATAAGAGTAAGAGATAAAACCTTATCCCTTCTGTCGTTGCGAAGAAGCGAAGCGACTGTAGCAATCCAGACTGGACTGCATCAAAAGCTATGCGCTTCTCGCAGTGACGGACAATATTTTATTAAAAATTCAGCCTAATAAAGCGCTCATACTATATTTTTATTTGCTTTATTTGTGAAGAAGATAACTGCTCTTCAACTTTGATTGCTTGCGGGGCTGATTTTTCTATAGATGTTTTGGGTAATTGATTAACTATGATAGTCCCGGTTGTATTGTCAGTTTCCCAATCAATCTCGGTATTATTTGGATTGTTAATAGCCATATTCTTTAATTTTTGATAAAGCATATCAAGCGTTAAATCATTGCCTATATCTTCAAATGATTTATCTGCGTCTGTTTCTTTAAAATTTTCTAACATTATCATCTTCCTCTGATTGTATAGTGTTGCTTCTTTTTTAGTAAAATCTACATGCAATTAATATCCAAACTGTGTTGGTATCATTTGCTTTTTTTCTTCGTCTGGATGCTCTTGTTTTGCCGCAGTGCCAGTAGGCAAAGGTGGCGTTGTTATTGTCGTATTTAGCTGCGGAAGATAAGAGGGAGTAGGGGATAGAACTACTACATTATTAGCACTAGAGCTTTCCTTTGCACTATCGATGTTAAGTGTTTGTGCTAATGCTGCTTCTAAATCATCCGTGCTTTTAGAAATATGCTCTGAATCAGAGTTCCAGTCAGCTGAATTAAAAGAAGAGCCTTCGCTTAACTCGAGCGGGTTTTCATGTGAGCTAATTGTTCGGCTCTGTTTAACCAAGGCGAGTATTCCTGGTTTAGATATTTCTCCTTCCAAATCTTTATCCCAATCTTCGGAAGATTTTTCTTTAATTTGGGGAGGAGGCATTATTTCCAAATAATGTGCTAGATTTTCTAGCTCACTCTTATATTTAATTAAGTTTGTGAAAGTATTTTCACAATCAAAGATCGTTTCAAAATACTCCATTATTAGCGCGGGCACTTTAAGAAGATTGAGACCAATAAGGTTTGATTCTTTTTGAAGCTTTTCTAATTGGGCTACATATTGCTCATCAACCATCTTGCAAAATTGAATTTTAGATGCATATTGAAGATTGGTTTGACGTAACTCTTCTTCAGCTTGTGCTAAAAGAAGATTTTCTTCTTTTGGATGACTCTCTTCTACAGTTTTATTTGCTGTCTCTGTTTTACTATCCTTAGTGGGGCTTAATGCTTTAACTTTTTTCTCTGCTTTCGCTATGGCAATTTCATACTTATATTTTAATTGATTATTATCTTTTTGTTGTTTTGTTAAAACACAGATTTGACGAGCTAATACTTTTAACGGAAGGAAAATTTCAAGCTGGAATGCATTATCTAAGTGCTCTAAGTCTGGATTTTGTTTATCTTGAAAATGGCCTGAAAGAAGTTTTAATCCTCTTTTTATGGCAGGGATCCCTGCTTGAAGAATTTGATGATAAGCGTTTGCACTACCAGCCAGCCGCTCTATGTCTGCATGTTCAGGATAAGCTTGTGCAATTTCGCTTGGGTTATGAAAATTATATTTCGTTAGGACTTTTTGAAGCTCTTTGACATGCTCACTGTGTAAAGAAGTGAACAGCTGATCCCATTCGCTGATTTCACTAAGGATTTTATCGCAGCTTATACCCAACATATTTTGTCTCGCAACAAAAAATAAAATTTATACTACAGATAAAAATTATCAAATGCAATGTGACAAACTAAATGTGGTAGGCAAATATCAAATATATTTAGGTTATTAAATTAACCTAAATATCCCTGCGCTCGTAAACTTTATTTGCTTTTCTTTTTTGAGCGAGGGGTTATATATTCTTAAGAACAGCGACAGCTGATGGAAGGATCTTTGCACGGTGCCCCAGGGGGCACACGCACAAAGAAAAAATAAAACAAAGGATTAATGAGAAGAATCAGGCGCTTCTTCTTCAATCATACCACTGATTTCCGTTTGTTTTTCCTTAGATTGAGTTGCTGTTTCTCGTTTTGTCACAACCTGGGTTAGCCGTTGCTCTCTCGTAGGAGTAGCTGTAAGCGGTGCACCCTCTTCCAACGTAACCATGGTTTCTTGCTGAGGCAATGCAGTGGTGATTTTAAGACCAGCAATGTTTTGCTGAGCAGGTGCGCTTTCAACGAGCTCTCGTTTAGTTGTCACTTGGGTATAGTGATGCGATCCGTGCTCCACATCAGCAGTAGTTTCACTTAGTGTTACTAAGGTATTTTTGAGTTCCTCAGGTGTGAGTTTAGAGAAACTCATCGGGACGGGTGCTTTTGGCTTGGGTTGTACAGCTTGTGGTTCAGCAGAAAGTGCTTGTTTAAGCACATGATTTTCTGCGGTCTCAACAGGTAAAGGAGAAGAAGCTTTAAATTGCGTATCAACAAACGGTGAAACTTCTTTTTCTACAGCAGCCTCTGCTACAGAAGGTGCTATTGCTAAGGATTCAGGTTTTGCACTTGTTTCTTGAATTGGCAATTCTGAGCTATTTTTAATTTCGAAAGTCGATTCTAGCGATTTTTCACTTTCCACTTCATAAGGGATTGAAGCTACTTTATCGTCTTGATCTCTAAACTCTCTATTTTCTCTGTAACGATCGTCTCGAGAACGATTGCCACCACGACGGTTTCGCTGTTGATGCCGACGCCCACCACGTTGCTCACGTTGTTGTTCACGCTGCTCGGGACGTTCATGTTGTTGTTCACGCTGTTCAGGACGTTCATGGTGTTGTTCACGATTTTGACGCTGTTCGCCTCTGTCATGATGGCGTTCGCCACGGTGATCACGATGATCGCGTTGCTCATGACGTTCATGACGATGTTCACGATCATGACGTTCTGTGCGATGTTCACCACGATCATGACGCTCTCCACGGTGTTCACGGTCTTGTCTCTCACCTCGGGGATCATTGCGATCTTGACGCTCCATGCGTTCGCCCCGATGATGGCCGCGACCTCTGCGGTGGTGTTGGTGTCCTTTGCCGGCATAAGATCTGTGCTCAGAAGTTCTAGTGGTGCTAACAGGCTGAGCCGCACGAGTGGTTGCTGTACCGGTAGCGCTTCCAAACATGGCCGCCCAGATACGGCGAATAAAACCTTTATCATGAGAAGCTACGGGTGCAGGTGCAACAGGCGTGAAATGCTTGATGGCAGGTTCATCTGCTTTGATTTCTTCAGCATGTGCCATAAATTCTTCTGTTTTAGACTCTACAGCAGAGATGAATTTGTAGCTAGGGACCTCCCCTTGATCTGTCGCATCATCTTCACGGATCCGGATCACTTCATATTGCGGGGTGACCATATGAGGATTAGGAAGTACAAGAATGCGGATATTGTGACGTTGTTCAAGACTCATGACTGCTTGACGTTTTTCATTAACTAAATATGCTGCCAATTCCACAGGAACTTGAACATTAACTTGGCGCGTATTTTCCTTCATGGCTTCATCTTGAATAATTCGCATTAGTGCTAATGCAAGAGATTGCACGTTACGGATGGTTCCTTGGCCTTCACATCGTGGGCAAGATGAACCACTTGAATCGCCTAAGGAAGGTCGTAACCGTTGACGTGACATTTCCAATAATCCAAAACGTGAAATACGTCCTAATTGGATACGTGCTTTATCAGCTTTGAGTTCTTCTCGTAGTTGATTCTCTACCATGCGTTGATGGCGTGAAGAATTCATATCGATAAAATCAATGACAATGAGCCCGCCTATATCACGCAATCTGAGCTGTCTGGCAATTTCTTTAGCAGCAACAAGATTGGTTTGTAATGCGGTTTCTTCAATATCACTGCCCTCTGTTGCTCTTGCTGAGTTAATATCAATGGCAATGAGTGCTTCCGTCGGATCGATAACAATCGATGCTCCATTGTCTAAAGCAACCTCTCGTTTAAAGGCAGATTCAATTTGATTTTCAATTTGGAAACGATTAAACAACGGGATAGCATCATTGTAGCGCTTAACACGATCAGCAAAGTCAGGTCGGACAATCTGAATGTGCTTTTTCGCGTGTTGGAAAGCTTCTTCTGTATCCACCAATATTTCAGCAATATCCGGTCTTAAGTAGTCTCTTAAGGCACGAATAATCACATCACTTTCTCGATGAATCAAAAATGGAGCAGAGCGCTGAGAAGCTTGCATAATAGCTTGCCATTGACTTAAGAGGACATCGAGATCCCAACGAAGTTCTTCAAGGCTGCGCCCAACACCAGCTGTGCGCACAATGAGGCCCATGCCATCAGGGAGAGGCAATTGATTCAATGCATCTTTCAGATCATTTCGCTCATCTCCTTCAATGCGTCGAGAGATACCACCTGCTCTAGGATTGTTTGGCATAAGAACGAGATAGCTACCAGCAAGCCCAACAAAAGTTGTTAGGGCAGCTCCTTTATTTCCACGTTCTTCCTTGTCCACTTGAACAATCAGTTCTTGTCCTGGTTTTAGAGCATCTCTAATGTGTGGTTTACCGCTTTCAAGTAGATGAGGATTGCTAAAGTACTCTCTCGCCACTTCCTTCAGAGGAAGGAAACCATGCCTTTCTGCACCATAGTCAATAAAGGCAGCTTCCAAACTTGGCTCAACTCGCGTTACTCGACCTTTGTAGATGCTCGCTTTTTTCTGGATACGACCGGTACGTTCAATATCGAGATCATAAAGGGTTTGTCCATCAACCAAAGCAACACGCAATTCTTCTTTTTGCGTGGCGTTTATTAACATTCTTTTAGTCATAGTATTCCGTGTATGTATTTTCTGATTTAGTTATCATTGTTAATCTTTGCCCCAGTATACTAATGTAGTAGGGGTCTTAACCAATTAGGAGGGCTTTCTTAAACAAAGGCCCGCAAAGGGGGGCAACTTTCGCCTTGTTTCTCGCCAAACGTATCAGTGCATGTGAAGGGGCGAGAAAATGCAAGTATTAACAAGGAGATAAAAAGTATACTAGCCTCGCGACGCTTCGCTCCTATTGGCACACTACTTCTTAAGTAAGCCCTATAAATTTAAGAGCTTGCACTCTTATTAATTTTATCAGTTTTTCACCAACCGAACTAGTTGAAAAGTAAGGGGAAAAAAAGCGGACAAAAGGTAATAGTCAGTATATAATCGCTAAATGTTAGCCAGTCATCAGCCACTAAACAAAGTCCAACAAATTGTTGTGACAGATGCCCATGCAGGGCAACGGATCGATAATTTTTTAACGACCTTTCTTCGTGGGGTTCCAAAAAGTCGAATTTATAGAATCATCCGTAAGGGAGAAGTACGGGTTAACAAAGGACGTATTTCAGTAAGCTATCGACTCAATTGTGGCGATACCGTTAGGATCCCCCCCATCAGGATAGCTTTAGATCAAAGCCCAAGTGCTCACCCCAGTCAACAACTCACTAAAACACTTGAGTTGGCTATTTGTTATGAAGATGATGAACTTTTAATTATTAACAAACCAGCGGGATTGGCGGTACATGGAGGAAGTGGCATTTCTCTAGGGTTGATAGAGGCATTGCGGGCAATGCGTCCTGAAGCATCATTTTTAGAATTAGTGCATCGATTAGATCGTGATACGTCAGGCTGCATCATGATAGCCAAGAGGCGCTCTATGTTGCTCCATTTACATGACTGTCTGAAATCCGGAAGAGTTGAGAAACGCTACTTTGCTTTGGTTCAAGGTAAATGGCGCGGTGGTAAAAAGGTTGAAGCACCTTTGCTGAAATATGTACTACAATCCGGAGAGCGACTAGTCAAAGTAGATGTTGAAGGAAAGCCTTCTAAAACAACTTTTGAAATTGTAGAGTCTTTCTCCGAAGCAACGCTTTTAGAGGCAACTCCCGTGACTGGTCGGACTCACCAAATTCGAGTACATTGCGCTTTTATGGGCAATCCAATTTTGGGGGATCAAAAATACGGCGATCAAGATGCCAAAACACAGGCAAAAGCGTTAGGATTTGATCGATTATTTTTACATGCGCATAAATTAGTTATTCAGTTGCCAAATAAAAAGGATAACTTGACGATAACCTGTCCGTTACCTAAAGCATTTGTAGAGTATTGTCAGGAATTAAGAACTTAAAATACGAGGAACTGCCATGCAGGATCAGGTTGATACTTCTCCCCGCTGGGAACGCGAAGTAGTAGAAAAAGCGCTTTTATCCAATGTAGAGGAACACCGTCGTACAAGACGATGGGGAATTTTTTTCAAACTCATCATCTTGGGTTACATTTTGTTTATGACGGTATATTGGTTTCAAGGCAAACCAAAGCAAGTCCTCAAAGAGCACGTAGCGCTTATTGATTTAATGGGTACCATTGGTCAAGGACAAGAAGTTGATGCTGATCAAGTCGCAACAAGTTTGCGTAATGCCTTTAAAGAAGAAAAAGTAAAAGCCCTCATATTGCGTATCAATTCTCCAGGTGGTACGCCCGTACAAAGTGCTTATATCTACGATGAAATTAAGAGATTGCGTACCAAATATCCTGAAAAGAAAGTGTATGCAGTCGTTGTCGATATTTGCGCCTCTGGGGCATATTATGTTGCTGCAGCATCAGATGAAATTTATGCTAATGCTTCAAGTATTGTCGGTTCTATTGGCGTATTATTACCTGGATTTGGTTTTGTTGATGCCATGCAGAAAGTGGGCGTAGAACAACGTTCATTATCAGCTGGAAAGAATAAAATGTTCTTAGATCCCTTTTCACCTAGAAATCCTGAACAAGTTCAGTTTGCGCAAACTTTATTGAATAATGTGCACCAGCATTTTATTCAAGCGGTGAAAGAGGGACGTGGTGACAGGCTTAAAGCCACTGATGAAACCTTCACCGGTCTATTTTGGTCTGGCGATCAGGCTTTGAAAATGGGTCTAATTGATGGTCTAGGTAGTGCAGGTTTTGTTGCACGAGAAGTGATTGGTATTGAAGATATTATCGATTATACCGCAACGCATAGTCTACTTGATCGCTTAGCCTCCAGAATGGGCTCCAGTATGACGAAGCAACTTTCTTCAGAGCTAGGTTTAAATACTCAAACCTTACGTTAATCTACTTATCCCTCTTCTTATGAGAAGAAGAGGGATATCTTTCCTTCCTTGTTAATCCATTCGACGTACCGCTTTAGCTGATGGCTATTTTTAAATGCATTGCCAATTCAGTTAAAGACATAATTCCTTTTGGGGCTATCCCAGTTTTTTCATCACGTTTTTTTTCTGCTTCATCAACAACATAGTCATCAACGAGTTTTTCTATGTCAGTCTTTGGAGAATGGTGGTCCTCATAGGTCATTTAATTATTTTTTTCAATTTGTTTATACACGCTATTTACGAGAGGGAGAGTTTAGTGATGGGGATATTTAACATGCTAATTTCACTCAAACCTTTGTAGAAAACATTATTCTTGTCATCGCGAGCGTTAATAAAGCAGTCCAGAGACATGTGCCTCCCAATGACGAGGTGCAATTGCCATAGGATATTTGTGCGTCACTTAGAACTTCTTTTTACTCTAACAATTTTTCTATTTGTTGAAGTTGTTTTAGGCGTTTCTTCAGCCGGGTTAAAAATCACATTACTTTTACCAATTCCTTTTTGAATAAGCTGCTCTCTTATTGATCTACCTAATTCATTCTTATTAGCTTCAATTATCAAAATAGCGTCAAATGATGGTAAGCTTTTCCCCCATGCAATTAAAACGTCAGAGATAGTTTCTAGCGGCATATTTTCTGTAATAAAGCCTACTTCATTATTTTCTGATTCAATGCCGAAATATTGATTTGCGTTTTTTGATGTGAAAGTTATTTTGCCTATCCTATTAAGTGTGTACCACTCTGTGTCAGGAAATAATGATTGTAGGACAGCTAAAAATTTGCAGGGAAATAGTCTCTGAAAAGTTTTTTGTTGGCAAAAACTAGGTGTGCTTTGAAGCTGAAGACTGTTTAGCTGAGAAGTGAATCCAAGGTTAGCATAAATACGAATAGCATTTTTCGCTTTTTCATTATTGCCTTCGTTTATTTTAGGATTGGATGTATCTTTTTCATCTTTGCCATAAGAGTCGACGATATCATCTACATTACTATAATAGCAGCAGAAGGTAGGATCAAAATACATTCCTTGGCATGTTGTAACACAATGATTATCATAGCTAAAATATCCTTCTGGAAAGGATTTTTCTTGAACTTCTTTGTCAAAACAACAAAATTCTCCTTTTATCTTTTGGTCTTTTGATAAAAAAGATTTACTTTTCATGTCTTTATATACAAAAGTACTGACGTCACTAATCTTTAATGCTTGTAGTAAAGTAGCGAAGGTTTGTGCAAGATCAAAGCAATTTACAACATACTGTCTATGTGCATCGCAATCTAATAAAAAAGGTTGGCTATAATTTCGCTGTGTACCATCATATAACCAGTGATTTGAGCGAATAAATGTGATGAATTTTTGAAATAGATATTCTACTTTTTCTATTTCACTCATTGCGCCTAATACAGCAACGTCTTCTTCAAACATTGATACAAGACGTTCATAAAGTGTTTGTTCAGTCGTTAATGCTTTAGTAGTCAATTCGATAGGTTCGTTGGCTCGTTGAGCCCATTCAACTGCACTACGTTTTGAGATGTCTTGTATCGTTGGGTTTGCACCTTTTGCCAGTAAGAAACTAACTGCTTTTTGCCTGCCTAAACGTGTTGCTATCAATAAGGGGGTTTCACCCAAGCTATTTTGCGTATCTATATTTGTGATCTTACCTTTTTCTAGCACCTCTTCAATGATATGGAAGGGAGCAGACATTGCTAACCAATGCAAAAGGGTATTGTCTAAATGATCAATTGGTTCTTCAAGGGTATGATCTTGTTTCAATAAAGAGATAATTATTCTTGTTGTAGAATTATCAGCAATGGATTTTTTCAATGTTTCAATTATTGTAATATAATCTTGAGTTTTTCTTTTCTGAGTTTTCAGAAATGCTAAAAATTTTTCATTGTCTCTCATCAATGAATCAGGCGTAATTCCTTTGTTATTTGCAATTGTAGAACTTGCTCCTTTTTCAAGAAGTAATTGTGTTTTCACCAAAAAAGAACCACCACATGTTTGATGCAATGGTGTGTCACCTTGTGAATTTTTAATATTTAGCACCTGAGTGTCAACATAGTTTAAGATTAAATTAATTACCCTAAGCGAGCCATGTTGTACAACCAAGTGAAATAGAGAGTTGTCTGCTGCATCGACAGGATCGGCAAGGTTAATCCTTTTGCTTTGCATCGTATTAAGTGCTTTTAGAAATAAATCATCATCTGAAACAGAAGCTAACTCATCAGCGCATTCAATGAGATGCCACATGATTTTTGTCGTACATTTAATTTGAGAATCACAATAATCAAGAGCGCATTTCCCTTCTTTATCTTGTTTTTTAGGATCTGCTTGATAATTTATTAAAAGATGTGTTACCAATTGGTGCTGGCATTTAACTGCTTGAATAAGAGGGGTTTCTCCTGAAGCATTCACACCATTAATTTCATCATATGATGCATCCTCTAACACAGTATTAATCAATTTCAAACTACCATGTGCCACTATAAAATGTAACAGAGTATCACCAGAATCATTATTTAGGACATGAGATAGACTAAGCCCTTTTTCTAAAAGATCATGAATTGTACTGGCAAAAGTTCCTTCGAGAAGGCTTTTTTCAAGATGAGCAGTTAAATGAGTGAACGATAACATTTTTCACCGCTATAAAAGGAAGAATTAACCATTTTATATTGAAAAAAGCAGAACTCTAGATAGAACGGATAGAAGGAAAATATAAGCGGATAAAAGGTTGAGTAAAAATATTAAAAATTCACTGTGAACTAGATTTAGTCAATGAAAATTTTTTATTAGTATCTTCATTTTTTTCTACTGGATGTTCTGGTTGGCTTGATTGGTGCATAGGGGTTAAAGTTTGTGCAGGTGATTGAATATCGATTTTCTGATTTTTATGAGTTTGATTTTGGGGGAAAACAAAAGCCATTAAAGCTCTTTGTTGTTCATTAGGAATTATGTTCGTGGTTATTAAAGCATTATTTAGCTTTGATTTAACCACAATAAACATGTCTTTGTCATCAAATTGGATAGCAGTATGTAGTAAATCAAATAAAATCGGAGGAGGTAAATCTTCCATCTCAAGATGATGCTGATAAAGTACATGTAGACATTCGAATGTTCTTGATTTGCTTGCGGTATAAGTAATGAGTCTCATTATTTCCGAGGGACAAGTCCCAATTGCCGTTAAGATATGCGCTAAAAAATGCGATAAACCTCTTGATGCCGCATGATTTAAAATGGCAGGTAGGTTACGATATCGATGGGATTGTGACAAAATCAGTTTTTGGATTAATTCGGCAGTAATTTGGTCGGCTTTTTTCTGAAGTGATGAGGTTACTTTTTCAGGATTAGTATGGAAATATGCAATGCCTTCAACATTTTCTCCCATCATTTCATAAACTTCATCTAACGCAGTTTGGTAGTCTTCAAAAGGAGGAAGGCAATAACGAAAGTTGACATCAAAATAATGCAAGCAATTCGAAGATTTTTGATAAAATGAAACGTCATGAGTTTGAGAATGTGTATCTATCAATGTTTCATCCGTAATGGAATGAAATGCATTAAATACGATTTTTTGTTCTTCAAGCGTTAAATCGGGTAAACCAAAGTCTGCAAGTCTTTTAATACGGCGTTTGCTTGAAATTAATTCGAGTTGCTTTTCACGATTATGTTTGGACACACCAAAAGAAGCATCTTTTTGCTGAAAAAACCAATACAATTCGTTTGTTAGGTACAAAAACATTTCATCTAAAGAAATAAATTCTTCCCTGAATTCATCTGGTATTAATGCTAGGGATGATAATTCTCCATCCCAAGCACAAAAGAGATCAATCATTTTATAAAATTTGTGCAGTTCTTCATCAGACTCTGCTGCGCTTAATGCTGCACTCATTGCCCAGCCATTGCATACGCCTTTGTCTATATTAGGTAAAGTAAATTGAATATCAGGATCCAAGGATGTGTGTTTCATTTTAAGGTAATGCAAAATATTCGTGACAAGTTGCTCATGATTGACACGTGGCGGAATTTTTTTATATCGAGGATCTTGTTCTAAGCTTGCTTTATCTTGACCTGATAATTTGTAAGCTATCTCTATATTTCCCAAGAAAAGTGCGTAATCTATCGATGTAAACCCATAAATGTCTTTTTGAGAGGGTGATAATCCTTTTACTAATAGTAAATCAATGGTGTCGGGATTACCTGCAATAGTAGCGATATGCAATAAGGTGCGTTTCTCTCTGTTTACACGATTAAAATCAAGTTGGATCGCTGGAAGTTCTAAAAAAATGTTGAAGAGATCTGTATTTCTCTCATATAGTATTGCGATAGCTAAATCATTAGGATGTTTATAGGGTGCGCCTAATTTTAAAAATTGTAAAAATAAATCATTATGTTGATTGGCAATGAGTTCATACAAAGTACCTAAAGAACAAGATTGAACTAATATTGCTGCATTTTCTTCAACCAGAAACACGTTAATAAATGCAATATTATTTTTTTTAACAGCTTCTTCTAAAAGATTTGCTGGAAATCTTTTAGAAGAAGTGCATACAGTTCGAAGTAATTTTGTTGCTTGAACGTTCGCTTTAATGTGATGAAATATCGCTTGTACTGTTTGCTCATTATCGATGGAATGTATCATTTTACTCATGCAAAGATACATTTCCTCTATTGAGGACGATTTCGTTATTGCATCAATTTCCCTCAGATAGATGTTTAAAGCATCTTCTTCTAAAGCGCGGTTTCTTATCATTATTCTCCAGGAAATAGGTAAACTGTGTAGAAATTAGAGAGGTATAAACAGTGCTTAGTTCCGAAGAAGAAAGGAATAGATAAGTTTGTCCTATATATTCAAATACTTAGGGGAAAATTTAATTATTAAAAATCCTCATGACCTACAGCTATATGTACCAGGTCATTTTTTGAGATTTAAAGGATTGAGTATTATAAGAGCCTATTGTTTAAATGATCTCAATTCCCACTTGTCGTAGCATTTCACATAACATAATAAGTGGTAATCCAATAATAGCAGTAGGATCATCGCTCTCATAATGTTCAACTAGCGCTGAACCCAATGTTTCAGATTTAAAACTACCAGCACTTGAATAAGGTTGTTCTTTATGCAAATAGTTTTCAATCATTGTCTGCGTAAGGGAACGAAATTTAACAGTAGTAAGGGCTAACCTTGTGTCTACTCGAGTAAGATCTGGGCCTGCAACGCAAACTCCGGTGTAAAAGATCACAACTTGCCCACTCATTTGCGTTAATTGTTTGATGGCATTTTCGTGGTTCAAAGGTTTGCCTAAAATGGTATTTTCTAAAGCGGCTACTTCATCAGAGCCAATGCAAACGCACCCAGGATTATTTCGAAGCGCAGCAAGTGCTTTTTCTCGTGAAAGCCTTAAGACCATATCAGTAATGGTTTCATCTGGATGAGGCGTTTCGTCTATTTCAGGCGCATAGGTGATAAAGGGGTATTTGAGCCGTGAAAGTAACTCACGACGATAGATAGAGCTGGAAGCTAACACTAAAGAATGCATCATTTACTCTTCATCTCGAACAAATAGAAAGTGGGTAATACCATAAAACTCTCGCCAAGAACAGATAAGTTCTTGATGACCTTCAGCGTAATATTTAAAGGACAGACAGGGATTTTTAGAGAGAATGGCAATGATGAAATGTGGCTCGCTGATGTAATTTTGACTCTACTGCCTAGAGAAGATATGATCGGCGCCTTATGTTACTCAATGAACTGCCAAAATATATTCAGCCGGTAAAGCTTTGCCGAACGGCGCCTCTTAAAGGGACGCAACTATCTGGCGACATCTCTCTGTGTAATCTGAATGACTTGAGCCAAGAGTTAAAATCACAAAAGAATGCTGTCGTGTCTGTTTCGCTTAATTTTTCTACAGATGGTGAGGGGATATGCTGTATTAAAGGGGATTTGGCAGTTAATTTATCACTTATTTGCCAACGTTGCTTGCAACCTATGGACTATTTTCTCGAGTCATCATTCCAGGTGAGTCCGGTAGCTAGCGATCAAGAAGCGCAACACTTACCTAGCCGTTATGAACCTCTATTAACTCATGATGGTGAAATATCTCTTGCGGAATGGATTGCAGAGGAGATACACCTTGCGTTACCCTTGGCACCTCGTCATGAACCATCTTGTGTGAGTTATGACACAAAGGATGAAGGGGATGAATCAGGATCAAATTCTCCAGGTTCCCCATTTGCCAAGTTGGCAGACTTAAAGTGATCCATGAATTTATGTTTCAGTTAACTTATATATATGGTGAAATCAAATGGCTGTAGGACAAGCGCGAACAACACGTTCCAGACGTAATCAAAGACGTTCACACGACAAAATCAGTAAACCTACTTTATCTATTGATAAAGAAACTGGTGAAACCCATCGTCGCCATCACATTACTGCTGATGGGTACTATCGTGGACGCCAAGTGATTGCTGCCGCAGTAGCGGATACTGACGAAGAGTAGACACTTGAGTAAAATCTGCATCGCTCTAGATGCGATGGGGGGCGATCATGGTCCAAGCGTTGTTGTTCCAGCTGCTTTGGATGCATTGTCGGTATACCCTCATCTCTGTCTTATTCTAGTAGGCGACAACCAGCAATTATCCGCACAACTCAAAAATTACCCTCATACCTATGATGAGTCGCGATTGCGAATTCATCATGCGTCTGAGCAAGTATTGATGGATGAATCGCCAGCAAGTGCTTTGCGCTTGAAAAAAGATTCTTCAATGCGTGTTGCCATTAATTTGGTGAAATCTGGGGAAGCAGGTGCCTGTGTCAGCGCCGGAAATACCGGTGCGCTGATGGCTATTGCGCGATTTGTTTTAAAAATGCTTCCTGGTATCGATAGACCAGCAATTGTCTACTCTATTCCAGTGAATGCTGATCAAGCGCAAATGGGCCATATGCGAATGCTTGATTTGGGTGCAAACGTAGATTGTGAGGGTGAACATTTATTTCAATTTGCCGTCATGGGATCTGTCTTAGCTGCTGCAGTTGATAATATCGAACATCCACGTGTCGGTTTGTTAAATATTGGTTCCGAAGCCATCAAAGGATCAGAAGCGGTCAAACAAGCAGCTCAAATGCTAACAGATACCGACATGATTAATTACATCGGCTTTGTCGAAGGAACTGATATGTACCGTGGACGAGCTGATGTGGTTGTTTGCGACGGTTTCGTTGGAAATGTGGCACTAAAATCCAGCGAAGGTGTTGCCAAAATGCTGATCGACTATTTGCGTCGTGAATTTACCCGCAATTGGTACACAAAATTAGTAGCCTTGCTTGCAATGCCTATACTACGTGCTATTCGAGCACGATTTGATCCTAGCCGTTACAATGGTGCCAGCTTATTGGGGTTAAATGGCATTGTGATCAAAAGCCATGGAAATGCACAACGTCCTAGCTTTAAGCAAGCTATTATTGAAGCGGTAGTAGAAGTAGAAAAAAATATTCCAGAAAAGATCCGTTCTGAAGTGGAATTGTATTTGGGTGAGCGCAAACCCCTATGAGATATTCAAAAATCGTTGGTACAGGAGGCTACCTGCCTCCTACCGTTTTTACGAACGCTGATTGGGAAAAGCGAGTTGACACTTCTGATGCCTGGATTGTTGAGCGAACAGGGATCCGTTCGCGGCATATAGCAGGTCCTGATGAATCAGCCTCAAGTATGGCGGCAATAGCTGCCAATGCTGCTTTAGAGCAAGCACAATGTGTTGCAAAAGATATACAGATGGTGATTGTTGCAACAGGGACTCCCGACAAAATTTTTCCTGCAACAGCTTGCCTTGTACAGAAAAAGCTTCAAATTCCTCCTTGTATTGCCTTTGATGTTCAGGCAGCTTGTTCTGGGTTTGTCTATGCACTAAGTATCGCCGATCAGTATATCAAATCAGGCGCTGTTAGCAGAGCATTAGTGATTGGTTCTGAACTCATGAGCCGTCTGATTGATTGGAATGATCGCAATACTTGTATTCTGTTTGGCGATGGCGCCGGCGCAGTTGTGCTAGAGGCTAGCGAAACACCTGGTATTTTATCGACGCATCTTTATGCTGACGGTAATTATGATGAATTGCTTTATGTTGATAATGTTCAATTAGGCGATCATTCTGGTGTGATCCCAGGCGTTGCTGCAAATGAAAACTTCAATATCCCTTTAAATAAGCTTCATCCTTACATTCAAATGCAAGGACAAAAGGTATTTAAGCTGGCTGTCAGTAAACAAGGGGAATTGGTTCACGAAATTCAAGAGAAGCATCATATCAGTTCAGAGCAAATTGATTGGCTGGTTCCTCATCAAGCCAACGAGAGGATTATCAAAGCGACAGCAGACAAGCTAGGTTTCTCTATGGAAAAAGTTATTTGCACTGTTGCTACCCATAGCAATACTTCAAGTGCATCCATTCCTTTAGCGCTTAATGTCGGCGTGCGTGATGGTCGAATTAAAAAAGGTCAAACTATTTTGCTTGAAGCGATTGGCGGCGGTTTGACTTGGGGCTCAGCGCTCATCAAATATTAATTTTTTTGCGGGAGTGGGTATGACGACACAAAACAAACCTTTGGCATTTGTATTTCCTGGGCAAGGTTCCCAGCATGTGGGAATGTTAAAAGAAATTGCGCAAAAATTTCCTCTTATTCAAGAAGTTTTTTCCCAAAGCAAAAACGCAACAGGTAAAGATTTGTGGGAGCTCGCGCAATTTGGGCCAGAAGCTTCCTTAAATGACACGGTCAATACTCAACCTGCATTGTTAACTGCTGGGGTTGCCTTATGGCAAGTATGGCGGCAGCAAGGAGGCGCTAAGCCTCAATTATTGGCTGGGCACAGCTTAGGTGAATATACGGCATTAGTTTGTGCGAATGCTTTAACCTTGGAAGATGCGGCAAAGTTAGTTACGCTTCGAGGAAAATTGATGCAAGAAGCGGTCCCTCAAGGTGTGGGAGCCATGGCAGCTGTTTTGGGATTAGAGGATGCTGTATTACAAGCTGTTTGTGAAGAGGCCGCACAAAATGAGGTGGTTGCGCCTGTTAACTTCAATTCTATTGGACAAACTGTTATTGCAGGACACATTGGCGCAGTAGAACGAGCTAGCGCTTTAGCAAAAGCGAAAGGTGCAAAAAGGGTTTTGATGTTGCCTGTGAGTGTACCTTCTCATTGTGAACTCATGAAACCTGCTGCGCTTGCCCTGGAAAAAGCTTTAACGCACGTAAAGATTTCAATACCTCAAATACCTGTGATTCATAACGTTGATGTCGAAATGAGCCAACATCCTGATGACATTAGAGAAAAGCTTGTACAACAACTTTACCGTCCTGTACGTTGGGTTGAAACGGTACAAAGATTGGTGGGTGAAGGAATTCAATTTGTTATAGAGTGTGGCCCAGGTAAAGTATTAACAGGTTTGATTAAACGGATTGATCCTGTCGTGAAGCCAATGGGAATTGAAACACCCGCTGAGGTAGAGACTGCTTTAACAACTGTAGGATAAAGATTATGTGGCAACTATCTTCATTAGAGGGCAAAGTCGCTTTAGTGACTGGAGCTAGTCGTGGAATTGGACAGGCTATTGCTAAAACACTTGGGCAAATGGGGGCAACCGTTATTGGTAGTGCAACCACTGAGCAAGGTGCACAAGCAATCTCCAAATTTTTAGAGCAACATAATTTAAAAGGATATGGCATTACCTTGGATGTTTCTCAACCTTCAGCAGTTGAGCAGTGCTTGAAATCCATTACTGATGATGTTGGTGCTCCCCTTATTTTAGTTAATAACGCTGGACTCACCCGGGATAATTTAGTCATGCGCATGAAGGATGAAGAATGGGATGCGACCTTAGCAACAAATTTAACGGGTGTATATCGTTTGAGCAAAGCCTGCTTAAAAGGGATGTTGAAAGCAAAATGGGGCAGAATTATTTCCCTTAGCTCAATTGTTGGGATCACAGGGAATGCAGGGCAAGCGAATTATGCGGCAACCAAAGCGGGTGTCATTGCCTTTTCAAAATCTTTAGCTAAAGAGATTGCGACAAGAGGGATCACTGTTAATGTGGTAGCACCCGGTTTTATAGATACAGATATGACGCGTGAGATCCCGCAGAATCAGCGTGAGGCTTTATTTAACACCATCCCTATGGGGTATATGGGGCATCCTGATGATATTGCTGCTAGTGTCGCTTTCCTAGCTTCTGAACAAGCACGTTATATTACGGGTGAAACCATTCATGTGAATGGTGGTATGTTAATGGACTAACTGTATTCTGGGGTCAATGGTGGCATGAAGCAAAATATTTTGTTAGCATTTGCGCCTACTGACTCTAGGTATAATACCATTAATGTTAGTTTTTTAACTTTATTTAGTGGAGCATGTCGATAAAATGGCTGAGGAACAAGTTGTCATGAACAGCATTGAGGAGCGAGTTACAGATATCGTGGTGGAACAGCTTGGGCTCGAAAGGGATAAAGTTCATCCCGAGTCTAAGTTCGTTGATGATTTAGGGGCTGATTCCCTAGATACCGTCGAGCTGGTAATGGCATTAGAAGAAGAGTTTGAAATAGAGATCCCTGATGAGGAAGCTGAAAAGATTACCACATTAAGGGAAGCTATTGCGTACGTTGAAGAGCACGCAAAGAAGTAGATAATCCCAAGCAGGGCTTATTCAAACCATTCTGTTTGACGAGGTATCAATTTCGTACAACAGAAATATACTCGAACCAGTTGTTGAGGCGAGGCGATAAAGTCTAGCGGCAACAAAAAGAAGCGTATGTAATGGAATGAGTAAGCCCTGCTGAATTTTTGCAGGAGAGGTTATGAGCAGCCACCAGCAACGTCGAGTTGTCGTCACCGGTCTGGGTGTTGTTTCACCTGTAGGAAATGACGTAAATACTGCATGGCGAAATATTCTGGCAGGAAAAAGCGGCATTAGCGTCATTGATACATTCGATGTGTCGAATTTCAGTGCGCGTATAGCCGGATTAGTTCGGGGTTTTGATCCCCAGCTTTATGGGATCTCCACAAAAGATGCCAGAAAGATGGATACCTTCGTTCAATATGGGATTGCTGCTGCAGTGCAAGCTATTCAAGATGCAGGCTTATCAGCCAATCCTGATAATGCTTCTCGCATTGGCGTGTCTATTGGTTCAGGAATTGGTGGTTTAGCTTTCATTGAAAAGAACCACGATGAATTAAGAGACGCAGGCCCTCGTAGAATTTCTCCGTTCTTTATTCCTGGTGCCATCATCAATATGAGCGCCGGTTATGTTTCTATTATGTATGGTTTCAAAGGGCCTAATATTGCTTTTGCAACAGCTTGTACAACGGGTGTGCATAGCATTGGTATGGCGGCTCGCTGCATTGCTTATGGTGATGCGGATATTATGGTTGCAGGTGGAGCAGAGAAAGCTAGCACACCCTTAGGTGTAGGCGGATTTGCGGCTGCACGCGCACTTTCAACTCGAAATGATGAGCCTGAAAAGGCAAGTCGTCCTTGGGATGTTGAAAGAGATGGATTTGTATTAGGCGATGGGGCGAGTGTCCTTGTGCTTGAAGAATACGAATCGGCGAAAAAGCGGGGTGCAAAGATATATGCTGAACTCATCGGATTTGGCATGAGTGCTTCGGCATTCCATATCACTTCTTACTCCGAAGGTGGTTTAGGTGAAGCAGAGGCCATGACGAATGCCCTGAAAGATGCACGTATAAATCCTGACGCAGTGAATTATGTGAATGCTCATGGTACTTCAACCCCTGTTGGTGACGTCGGTGAGTGTATGGCGATTAAGGTTGCACTTGGCGAGCACGCGAAGAAAATTCCAGTTAGTTCAACAAAATCAATGACAGGTCATTTATTAGGAGCTGCTGGTGCGATTGAGGCCATGTTCTGTGTACTTGCATTGCGCGATCAAATTGCGCCTCCAACGATTAATTTAGACAACCCTAGCCCAGATTGCGATTTAGATTTTGTACCACATCATGCCCGTGAAATGAAAATGGACATTTGTATTTCCAATTCCTTTGGCTTCGGCGGTACTAATGGAGCGCTGGTATTTCGACGTGTCTAGCATTTGTAGACGGAGCGCCTGCTAGCAAGCTTAGCCTCCTGGATAGGGGGCTTCATTACGGTGATGGACTATTTGAAACAATTGCTGTCAGAACAGTTCCTCACCGCAATATCGCTGATTACCCATTATGGGGTAACCATTATCAACGTCTTCTACAAGGATGTGAGCGCTTAGGAATACCTTGTCCTTCACAAGGATTACTAGAAGATGAGATAAGAAGCTTCTTTTCCCATTTTTCCCTTCCACTGCCTTCAATTATAAAATTAATCCTGACAAGAGGAAGCGCAGGAAGAGGGTATTCCCCAAGAGATAATACCTCTACCAGAATTTTAATTGGTTATCCTTGGCCCAACTACCCTAAATGTTTTTGGACTGAGGGTATTACCGTCACTATTAGTGATATCTATTTGAGTCGTAATCCTTATTTAGCAGGGATAAAGCATTTGAACCGCCTTGAGCAAGTCATGGCAGCTTCACGCATGGGGGCATTTGATGAAGCACTAATGTGTGACATGAATGGTGATGTGATAGAAGGTACTAGAACGAATCTTTTTGCAGTAATTAATAATGAATTACAAACCCCTTTGTTGAATGAAGTAGGAATTAAAGGTGTCATGCGTTCTTTTATTTTGTCGCTATGCAAACACGAAGGGATCCCTGTAAAAGAGAACGCGATACGACAAGATGAACTTATACGGGCTTCAGAAATTTTTGTTTGTAATGGGGTGCTCGGCATTTGGCCTGTTAAGCAAGTATTATCAACTCCCTTAAGAGTGGGGCCGACAACGCTGAGATTGGCAAATTTAATTAAAGAGAAAATAGTGTGTTAAAAGCTTTCCTTGCATCATTAATATTAACGCTAATGGTAGTGGTGGGTGCCTTTTGGGCTTTTGATAGCTTTTGGCATACGCCGCTAAATAATAACGACAATATGGTTAAATATACGTTAGCACCGGGTACAGGCGCTAATGTCATGGTGCGCCAGTTGAAACAACAGGGTATTATTAATCAACGACAAGCTCAGTTATTACGCTGGTGGATTCAATATAAAGGTGCGCAAAAGCTGTTTAAAGCAGGTGAATATCAATTTTATCTGTCAATTACGCCGGAAATGTTGTTAAAAAAGCTGATTGCTGGAGATGTTGTTCAATACAGTGTCACTTTTATTGAAGGACATACTTTTGATGACATGATGAGTATTGTTGCAAGACTTCCTTCGATTAAAAAAGTGCTAATAGGAAAATCTCCTCAAGAAATTATGACACTACTAGGCGAGCCAGATATCCATCCTGAAGGCATGTTTTTCCCTGATACCTATTATTTTACTGCGAATATGTCTGATCTTAATTTATTGCAGCGTATGCGCGCGACGATGCGCATGCGACTGCAAACAGCATGGGATGGACGTGGATCGAATATTCATTTGAAAACGCCATATGAAGCATTAATTTTAGCATCTATCATTGAAAAAGAAGCCATCAGAGATGAGGAAAGAAATTTAATTTCTGGTGTTTTTCAAAGACGTTTGGCTACCAATATGCGCCTACAAGCGGATCCGACTGTGATTTATGGCGTCGGAAAAGAGTACACGGGAAGATTAACAAAAGCACAGTTGAAGCAAGACACACCTTACAATACTTATGTGCATAAAGGATTGCCTCCAACGCCTATTGCCATGCCAGGAATGAAATCTATTTTCGCGGCACTTCATCCTGACCAAGGTGATGCATTATATTTTGTTGCAAAAGGAGATGGATCGCATCACTTTGCCCCTTCTTTGAGTGAACATAATCAAGCGGTGAGAAAATATCAATTAATAACAACTTCCTTAGTTTACAAGCTTGGCCATGGCGTACAATGGACAAAAGAAGCGGGGATATAATGAGTACTACAGTACAAAAAGGAAAGTTTATTACCATAGAGGGCATTGAGGGTGTAGGTAAATCTAGCAATGTCAATTTGATTGCTGATCTAATCCAAAAGGCTGGCAACCAAGTTGTTGTCACTCGTGAACCGGGTGGGACGCCAATAGCCGAAGCCATTCGAAAAGTATTGTTAGCTGAATATGATGAAGAAATATTTGGCCAAACAGAATTGTTATTATTGTATGCGGCAAGAATACAACATGTAGAACATGTGATTAAGCCTGCCTTGGCTGAAGGAAAATGGGTAGTTTGCGATCGTTTTGTTGATGCAACCTATGCGTATCAAGGCGCTGGCAGAGGTATTCCTATTGAGAAAATTGACTCTCTTCATCAGTGGGCATTAGGAGATTTTGTACCGGATTGTACAATTATTTTAGATGCATCACCTGAAATTGCGTTTGAACGTATCAAAAAAAACCGAGATTTAGATCGATTTGAAAAAGAAAAGATTTTCTTTTTTCAACGTATACGTCAACAGTACTTACAAATAGCTGGTCGCGATAAACAGCGTTATCGTATTGTGGATGCATCAAGACCACTAAAAGATGTTCAAGATATTATACGTGGCATTATAGTAAATATTTTTTAGTAGAACTCATTTAGAAATCAAGAACAATGCGGTCATTAAGGAGGCGTAGGGGCAATCCACGTTCTTCAAAATAAGAATGGATTGCTTCCTACGCTCATAATGACAACCTTGGCAAGATAAAAGCAAAATGAGAAGAGTATGTGTATAGGGAACAGCTAATGGCAGCAATTCATTTATACCCTTGGCTAGAATCTACTTGGCAGCGCTTATTACAATTATATAATAGCCAGCGTGTACCTCATGCCCTGTTGATAAGTGGCGCTAAGGGATTAGGAAAAGCTAACCTTATCCATGCCTTTGAAAAGCTTTTATTATGCCAAGCGCCAGCAGAGGGGGCTTGTGGCACCTGTCGATCATGCTATTTGTTTGAGCAAAATCATCATCCTGATCTTCGCCGGCTCGGTGAAGATGCTAAGACAATCGGTATTGATGAAATTCGAGAATTGACGCATTTTCTAGATCAAACTTCTCATCAACAAGGGTATAAAGTTGTTACACTCTTTCAAGGAGATCAACTGTCACATGGTTCAGCAAATGCTTTGTTAAAAACATTGGAAGAACCATTAGGGAAAACAGTGCTGCTCCTTGTTGCTGAACAGCCGCAAAATATGCTTGCAACCTTAAAAAGCCGGTGTACGCATGTTCACATTGTTTTACCGCCACTTCCTGTATCACTTGCTTGGCTACAAAGTAATTATTCGGAGAATGATAAATACTTGCAGCAATGTCTCGCTTTGGCGGCAGGATCTCCTTTGCGTGCAAGGGAATTTCTTGATGCTGATACGGGTAATTGGCGCAGTGCTTTGACCAAAGCCATCTTGATAGAACCAAAGAGCGCATTTGACAGTGAAGATATACAGCAATTTATCGCTAATCAGCCTAGGGAAGCACTATACTTATTTTATTATTGGGTGGCCGAAGTGACTCGGTTCGCTTTACAGGCTTCAACTGGCTATTTGTACACGGGTTCGGAAGTTAAACATTTGGAGCATTTGGTACGGAAAATACCACTCAAAAAAATATTCACTTTTTTTGAGTATCTGACAGAGTCAATAAAAACATTGTCATTGCCTGGAACAAATAAGCAATTATTGTTTGAGACATTATTTTATCGATGGGAGTTGTTGTGCTCCGAGGGAGGGTCCGTATGAGTAATTCGGAACATCAAAATCAAAACGAGAAACCTCTTCCTCGCTCTGGCGTATTATCATTAGCTATTCGTGATAAAGCTGTTTTATATGCGACCTATATGCCTTTTGTAAAGCAGGGTGCATTATTTATCCCAACGAGCAAACCTTATGCGCTTGGGGAAGAAGTTTTTATGTTATTAAATCTGATGGAAGAATCAGAAAAGATGCCTGTGACAGGAAAAGTCATTTGGATTACACCAAGTCGTGCCCAAGGTAATCGTGCTGCTGGGATAGGGGTACAATTTCAAGGTGAAGATGGCGTTAAAGTGCGCAATAAAATTGAAACTTATTTAGCAGGCGCTTTAAAATCTGATCGTCCAACGCATACGATGTAGGGATATTTGTGTACGTAGATTCGCATTGCCATTTAAACATGCTTGATTTAACTCCTTATGAAGGAGATCTTCAATTAGTATTAGATCAAGCTCGTCAACATGGCGTTAAATATTTTTTATGTGTAGCTGTGACATTAAACGATCACCCTGAATTAGTTACTATTGCAGATCGTTTTCAAAATGTATTTATTTCTTCTGGACTTCATCCTAACGAGAATCCTGGAGAGGCATTTGATCTTTCCATCTTGAAAAAAGAATCTTCACATCCTAAAGTCATTGCAATTGGTGAGACAGGTTTAGATTATTATCGTTCATCTGGCGAAATGAAATGGCAACAAGATCGCTTTGCTTTGCATATTGATTGTGCAAAGCAATGCCAAAAGCCGCTTATTATTCATACACGAGCCGCCAAAGAAGACACTATTGCGATGATGCAAAGCGAGAAAGCTAATGAAATCGGTGGTGTTATGCATTGTTTTACCGAAGATTGGGATACAGCCAAGCAAGCTTTAGATTTAAATTTTTATATTTCATTTTCTGGCATTGTGACTTTTAAAAATGCAGTAGAACTGCAGGATGTTGCTAGAAAAGTGCCACTTGAACGGATGTTAATTGAAACGGATTGCCCCTATCTTGCGCCAATTCCTCACCGTGGAAAACCTAATGTACCAGCCTATGTGAGCCATGTTGCCGAATTTTTGGCGAAGCTTCGTGGTGAATCGTTAGATAAGATTGCAGAAGCAACTACGAAGAATTTTTTTGAGTTATTTAAGCCTTCTCTTGCTCAATAAAAGAGAAGATTGAAAATGAGATGAATGATCTTCTGTCTGCAAGCATAGCGCGCAGACAAATCCCTCTACCGCTTCGCGGGAGAGATCGCTGCTTTTAGCGGCGGGTGAGGGAAAAAGAGTAAAGAGTTTGCTCATGAGTAAACTGAGAGTAAGACCCTCAACCTCACCCTCACCCTAACCCTCTCCCGCAAGCGGGAGAGGGGATAAGAGTTATTATTCTCCCGCAAGCGGGAGAGGGGATAAGAGTTATTATTCTCCCGCAAGCGGGAGAGGGGATAAGAGTTATTATTCTCTCGCAAGCGGGAGAGGGGATAAGAGTTGTTATTCTCCCGCAAGCGGTGTAGAGATAGAAAACCGATGGGAAAATATTTGCAAAAGGATTTTGCAATTGGACATCAAACCATTTTTACGTTTACCTGATAAAACCCTCTGGCAGGGTCGCATAGATAGCGGTGCTATGGAAAGGTTTTATCAGCGGATCTTAATGAAAAGCTATGCTGATTTTGTCAGCATGCCCGTTGCATTACAACCAACTATTACCATTTTGGGTTTTGCCTGTGATGAAGGTGTTAAACGTAATCAAGGTCGTGTGGGGGCAAAAGAAGGATCGAATGCACTACGTCAAGCCTTAGCAAATTACCCTTTGCATGGTCAGGCTGAAAATCTAGACCTACTAGATATTGGCAATATAATTTGTTTGCAAGACGATCTAGAAGTCTCTCAGCAAGCTTTAGCAGAAATGGTTAGGCAGATCATAGATAAGGGATGCTTCCCCCTCATTTTGGGTGGAGGACACGAAACAGCTTGGGGACATTACTTAGGGCTTCATCACAAATACCAAAAATCAAATTTTGCTATTGTCAATTTTGATGCGCATTTTGATATGCGAACTTTAGTAAACAATCAGGGAAGCTCTGGTACTTCATTTTTGCAAATAGCGGAATATCGTCAGCAAAATGGCGTGGCTTTTGATTATTATTGTATAGGTATTAAAGCAAGCAGTAATACATCCTCGCTTTTTGAAATGGCTAAAAAATGGGATGTGAAGCATCTCACTTGTGATGAAATATATGCATCCTCTGAAGCTATTTCTCTTTTAATTCAGCAAATTATTTCACAACATGACACCATTTACCTTACGCTTTGCATGGATGTGTTTGCTTCAAGCGTTTGTCCTGGTGTCAGCGCTGCTTCTCCTTATGGCATGATGCCATGGCAAGTATTACCTGCAATACGAACGCTGGCAGCGTCAGGAAAAGTCGTTGCGATGGATATAGTAGAGTTAGCACCTGTTTTTGATAAAGATAGTCAGAGCGTAAAACTAGGTGGATTGTGCCTTGCTGAATTCCTTTATCATTGGAAGAAGGTTGCCAATTCATGAGTAACTTTGTTATTTGGCAACATGCTTCTCTTGTCACAATGGATTCGGCCCAAGACTATGGATTCATTGAGGATGGAGCGCTTGTTGTGAATAATGGTTACATTGAATGGGTAGGACCTACTTCAGCGTTGCCAGAAAATTATCTTCATGCCAGTGAAATTCATCAGATAGAACAGAGTTTAATGACGCCTGGATTAATCGATTGCCATACACATTTAGTGTATGCAGGTAATCGGGCGCATGAATTTAAATTACGGATGCAAGGATTGAATTATGAAGCTATTGCAAAGCAAGGTGGTGGTATAGCTTCTACTGTAGAGGTAACACGAAAAATAAGTGAAGAAGCCTTATTTTATCAAAGTGCAAAAAGACTACAAGCATTGCTGCATGAAGGTGTCACCACTATTGAGATAAAATCAGGTTACGGATTAGATTTAGAAACTGAGCGAAAAATATTGCGCGTTGCCAATTTTCTACAAGAAAAATTTCCGGTTTGCGTGCAAAAAACTTTTTTAGGTGCGCATGTCTTGCCTAAAGAATTTCAGTCAACAAAAAAATATATTCAATTTCTAATTGAAGAAGTGTTACCTACACTCATGGCTGAAAATCTGGTTGATGCTATTGATGGGTTTTGTGAAAAAATAGCTTTTTCTGCTACCGACTTGGAAGTGCTATTGCAATGGGCTAAGCAACATCATTTAAAAATTAAGCTTCATGCTGAGCAATTGTCAAATGCAAAAGGTGCGATATTGGGCGCAAAATATCAAGCTGTTTCAGTGGATCATCTAGAATATTTAGATCAAGAAGGAGCCAATGCTTTAAAGATGTCTAATACTGTTGCAGTGCTTTTACCAGGGGCATATTATTTTTTACAAGAAACCTGTAAACCTCCTGTTGCACTGCTTAGAGCGTTAAATGTTCCTATCGCCATTGCCACAGATAGTAATCCTGGCACTTCACCAACGGTTTCCTTATTGCTGATGATGAACATGTCTTGTTTACTATTTGGGTTAACACCATTAGAAGCGCTTCAAGGTGTGACGCGAAATGCCGCTAAGGCTTTAGGGTATCAAGACAGAGGAATACTTGCCAAAGGTATGCGCGCTGATTTCGTCATATGGGATATGGAACATCCTGATGAATTTTCCTATCGATTTGGTGAGAATAGATGCCGTCAGATTATTCAATCAGGGAAGAAAGTACATGAAAAATCCATCACGATTTGATGCTACTCGTCAGATCAAAGCGCCACATGGCAATCAATTAATCGCTAAATCTTGGGCGACAGAAGCCATGCTGCGCATGTTAATGAACAATCTCGATAACGATGTAGCAGAAAATGCCAAGGAATTGATTGTTTACGGCGGTATTGGTAGAGCTGCGAGAAATTGGGAGTGTTTTGACAAAATTGTTGAAGTCATCAAACGCTTGAATAACGATGAAACGTTATTAATTCAATCTGGAAAACCAGTGGGTGTGTTCAAAACGCATCCAGAAGCGCCACGCGCCTTGATAGCTAATGCAAATTTGGTTCCGGCTTGGGCTACTTGGGATCATTTTAATGAATTAGATCAAAAAGGTCTCATGATGTATGGGCAAATGACGGCAGGTTCATGGATATATATTGGTAGCCAAGGGATCATACAGGGTACATATGAAACATTTCAAGCTGCTGCAAAGAAGCATTTTCAAGGTAAGCTGAATTCAAAATGGATATTAACAGCAGGATTAGGAGGGATGGGGGGGGCTCAACCGCTTGCTGCAACAATGGCTGGTGCCTCGTTATTAGCTGTTGAATATGATATTGAAAGGATAAAGCGACGTTTAGCAAATGGCTATTTAGATGTAACTTGTAATTCGTTAGAAGAAGCGATTTCATTAATAAAAAAGGCGGTTCATGACGATAAACCTATTTCTGTTGGATTGTTGGGAAATGCAGCAAAGATTTATCCTGAATTAGTGAAACGAGAAGTTTGGCCTGACATGGTGACTGATCAAACCAGTGCCCATGATCCCTTAAATGGCTATTATCCGCTTGAGTGGACGATAGAAGAATGTCGACAAAAAAGAAAAACAGAACCTGAGAAAGTCATTTCTGCTGCCAAAGCCTCGATGGCAAAACAGGTTAAAGCAATGCTTGCTTTTTATGAGCAAGGGATCCCGACATTTGATTATGGAAATAATATTAGGCAAATGGCGTTTGATGAAGGTGTGGATAATGCTTTTGATATTCCCGGATTTGTTCCTGAATTTATTCGTCCCTTGTTTTGTGAGGGGGTAGGTCCTTTTCGTTGGGTTGCGTTATCAGGTGATCCTGAAGATATTTACAAAACAGATAAAAAAATAAAAGAGCTTATTCCAGATGATCAGCACTTGCATCGGTGGCTGGATATGGCACGAGAAAGAATTCCTTTTCAGGGGTTACCTGCTCGTATTTGCTGGGTAGGATTAGGATGGCGTGAAAAACTAGGATTAGCGTTCAATGAAATGGTTGCCAATAAAGAATTAAAAGCACCTATTGTAATTGGACGTGATCATCTTGATTCAGGATCGGTTGCAAGTCCAAGACGTGAAACAGAAGGAATGATAGATGGTTCGGATGCTGTCTCCGATTGGCCTATATTAAATGCATTGCTTAATTGCGCTAGCGGGGCAACCTGGGTGAGTTTCCATCATGGTGGTGGTGTAGGGATGGGATATTCCCAACATGCAGGTTTTGTGATTGTGGCTGATGGTACAAAGGAAGCCGCTAATAAGTTATCGCGAGTTTTGACGAATGATCCTGCCTCTGGAGTGATGCGTCATGCTGATGCGGGCTATGAAATAGCAAAAGCATGTGCTATTAAAAACCATTTGGATCTTCCTATGGTGAACAAATGAAGACAGCCTTTATCTTGATGCCGGGTCAATTATCTTTATCGCAAGTAGAAGTACTTTATCGGTCGCAGCAAGATATTCAGATCCACCCTAGCGCTAAGCAAAAAGTATTAGATGCTGAGCAAACGGTAAAACATTATGTTGAAAATAATATCGTTGCATATGGTGTTAACACAGGATTTGGCAAGCTTGCCAATAAAGCTATCCCTGGTGAAAAATTAAAAATCTTACAAAAAAATTTAGTATTATCTCATGCCGCAGGTACAGGGCCTGAATTAGCACAGGATATTGTTAAGCTTGTTCTTTTGCTTAAAATTAATGCTTTAGCGCAAGGCTATTCTGGTGTACGTTGGGAAGTGATAGATTTCCTCGTTACATTTTATAATGCTGATATTTTTCCTTGTATTCCATCTAAAGGTTCTGTTGGCGCTTCTGGAGATCTTGCTCCTTTAGCGCATCTTGCTTCTGCTATGTTAGGTATTGGAGAGGTTATTTTCAAAGGAAAACGAATTTTAGCGAGTGACGCCCTCCAACAGATTCATTTGTCCCCTTTAGAATTAGAGCCCAAGGAAGGATTAGCTTTATTAAATGGCACTCAAGTTTCCGCCGCTTTAGCTCTGCATGCTTTATTTGAATGCCAGGTTTTGTTTGAGAGCGCAATTTATGCTGGCGCATTATCTTTAGAGGCCTCTAAAAGTGATATGCAGTTTCTTGATGAGAGGGTCCACAACCTGAGACGTTTAACAGGTCAAATCGATGTTGCGAAAGCATTCACCTTATTACTTCATAAAAATGCAACTTGTCATCAAAAAAATCATCGGGTACAAGATCCTTATTCTTTACGCTGTCAACCACAAGTTATGGGAGCTTGTCTTGAACAATTGCGTTATATAAGCACTTCTTTGCAAAACGAAATCAATGCTGTCACGGATAATCCATTGGTTTTTTCTGATAAGCAACAAATTATTTCAGGGGGAAATTTTCATGCGCAAATTTTATCTTTTGCCTCTGATGCTATGGCGAATGTTATCGCCACTATAGGTAATATTTCTGAGAGAAGAGTCGCGCTATTGATGGAGCCCAGTTTGTCTGGCTTGCCTGCTTTTTTGATTCAAAATAGCGGCATACATTCTGGATTGATGATAGCACAAGTCACTGCAGCTTCTTTAGCAAGTGAAAATAAAGTATTGGCACATCCTGCCAGTGTAGATTCTATTCCTACTTCGGCTAATCAAGAAGATCACGTGAGTATGGCAACTTTTGCAGCAAGACGATTACAGGAAATGGTAGATAATGCCATCACAATTATTGCGATAGAGCTTATTGCTGCATGTCAAGGGCTAGATTTAATCAAACCGTTTGATATTTCCATATCTTTAGAAGAGATTTATCAGAAAATTCGCAAAGTTGTTAATTTTTATGAAACCGATTGTATTCCTGCCGTTGATATAGCTCGATTAAAAGATAGGTTAAAAAAAGGCGATTTTAGGTTTATTGCGGGGGAATTTTTTAAGTGATCCCCACTAGAATGTAGTGGGGAAATGAATTATAGCGAATAATATTGGATAAAGGTGTTTAAAATGTATGTCTGTTTTTGCCATGAAGTGTATTTTTAGGTTCATTGGCAGGATCCATCGCATCAAAAAAATCTTTCGTTGCATTATATAAAGGACAGATTGCTTTGGGTGACAACTCGATTACGTCATCTATTTCTTGCTTTGGCTTATCCGGCGATTGGGAGGCGCGGGTAGCACCTGGCGTAAAAACTATTGCCATAACGAAATCCTAACTAACCATTTAACTAAATTATGTTTGGTATGTTACCACAGTTTTATTGTAAGTAAAGTGGCTCGAAGGCAAATTTCTCATAATTGAAGAAATCTGACTAGAAAAAACCGATATTCGGTAAGGGTGTTACGATTAAAAGAGAGTGATCTCTAAAAGGCAGCATATTAAGATATTGATTTTAAAACATTATATATTAAGGAATATGCTCTTTGCTAAGAATTTCTCAGCCCTTGAGATCTTTGTTGTAGATGATCTGCTTGATCAATAATGTTTGTGATTTTTTGTGTATGTTCACCTTTTTGGGCGAAAATTCTATCAGGAACTTTTTGACCTGCAGTTTGAGCTCTTTTTACAAGATCATCCACATTGGTGCCAGTTAGCCTTTTTTCAGCTTCGTCGAGGATCCTTTGAGTTTGTGCTTGCATTTGATTGGTTCGGATTGAAAAAATTAAACTGGCCATAACTACCTGCCTACCGCTCGAAGAGTTTCGTATTATGTAGCGTCAATGCTGAGACGTCAAAGAAAAAGTTTTTAGTTATTTTTGCCAGGTCGACGTGGCTTTACTTTAGCTTCCTTTGTGAGCTTTTTCACTTCTTCAATAGATTGTCGCTCAATTTTAGTAAATTCTTTAAGATGCTTTTTAAAAGCGTCATCAAGTCGAATAGAGATTTTATCTATGCTTGTGAGATCTGTGTCCTCTAATATTTTTTGACATTCCTTTTTGAGCGCTTTTTCTGCCTTACTAAGGTTTTTGTTTTTTGGTAATGAGGGCGTGTAATGATTGTTAGGGGGCTCTTGATTCATTCTGTCTACCTACACACTTTTTTTGTTACCTTACTAAATATTATGACACAATATAAGTAACATAACCAAAACAGATTATTGAATAAACGAATGCAAATTCAATGACTTAATAATGAAGGGAGTGAATTAACAGGGGGGAATAAAGAAGATCGTTAACGTTCTTCAGAAAATGGCGTATAAGGGAATATACCCTCTTTTTCATAAACCCGGCCACTAGAAACGCCTTGCTCATATAACGCTTTGAATTTTAAGATAAGAAACTCAAGGGCAGCATGCCTTTGCCCGACTTGCAATCGAGCTTCAATGATTCGCATCATTTGCTCGGCCTGGGCCCGAAAATCTAAAACGTTTCTGTCAGCCATTTAACTCTCCGTGGCAATGCAGAAAATGCAATCCGTTAAACAACTCAGCATTTCCTTGATAAACAACTTGGGGAAGTATATCAAACCTAATTAGTAGAATAAATAATCTCGCTAATCGGGCTAACAGTTATCATGCCAAAGGATTGAAGCGGTAGCAAATGATAGTAATTATCAAGTAAAATACTTACCTAATTATTTGATCTTTTTGGATAAACAATGAGTGTAGATGTTGCTGCTCCCCCCAAGATTCATATTACTGAGAGTGCTCAAGCACACTTTAATTACCTCATTAGTAAAGAGGACATGCCGGGGATGGGGTTGCGGATTTTCTTAACCAATCCAGGACTTCCTTCTGCGGATGTTAGTATTTCCTTTTGCCCTCCGGGAGAGCACCGAGCGGGTGATATTCCTATATTATTTTCAGGTTTTACGCTTTACATTGATAGAGCGAGTGTCTCTTATTTAGAAGATGCAGAAATCGACTATAAGAGCGATAAAATGGGAGGCCAGCTTGCTATCACTGCCCCGAACTTGCGTGGCACGAAACCTGAGAGTGAAGGTAGTCTTGCTGATAAGGTAAACTATATTTTGCATGCTGAAGTAAATCCTAACCTTGCCAGTCATGGTGGAATGGTGACTTTAGTAGAAATTACACCAAATAATGAAGTAGTTTTGCGTTTTGGTGGTGGTTGTCATGGTTGTGGCATGGTAGATGTTACGCTTAAGCAGGGCATAGAGAAAACATTAATGTCACAATTATCTGAAATTACTGCTGTCATTGACGTAACGGATCATACTAGTGGTGAAAACCCGTACTATACTCCGGATTGAGTTTTTTCAAATGAAAAATCAATTGTGTTGAGTATGTTGATGAATAAAAGGTGATCTCATGGCAGAAAAAATAAAAAGAACAGGATATGTAAGCGAGATTGATCAATTTTTGCGTGACTTTGATAAAAATCGAGCGCAATTTCCAGATTCTCGTTTAAAGGAAATTGAAAAGCATAAAAAGATTTTTGCTAAACGCGATGGTGTTGTTGATGAAACTAAAGATCTGATTTGGAAAGATTTCTAAATTTTGGCGACGCAATGCTTTTCTCGCCCGATAAGGTGCTAGACAGTATGTTAAGTCATCAATATAATCAGAGGCATACTAATACTATAAAATTGAAGAGGGATGACAAATGGTACGTGGCCCTAAAAGAAGTGCAGGCGTATGCACCTCCTATAACGATTACGATTTGATTGACACAAGAGCGGCTCTTGCACAAAGAGGACGTTTTAATGAGCCTGAAAAATTAGGTCTTCATGTTGCTCGAAGTGGCGATTATTTAGGAAATAAGTCTGACAGCTTCCATCAAGCAGCAACAAATGCGCTTGCTCAGAGCACAGGAAGAGGTGGTAGGTATTATCCTGAAGGACCAGATATGCCGCATCCTTCAATAAAGCCTCGCGGTCCAAGACCCTACTAGCCTTAAGTTTTTTAAGATAGTCAGAACCACTTCATGGCAACATGAAGTGGTTTTTTTATATGCTAAATATACTTTAATAGCTTTTATATATTGCTCAGATGGAATAGGGAGCCCTCTATGTCAACTTCCTCTTTTGATTTGCCCCTTTCAGTTATTCAATATTGGCAGCATGGTTTATGGTATAGCCAGTTTAATCAACTTTCTATTTCAGAAGAGGCAGGCTTTCACTTTGTTGATAGAGCAGATCTGATTAATGAAAATGCGGTTTCTTTCTTATCGCAACAAAATGCGATAGTGTGGATTGCGCCTTTTGCGGGTAAGCGAGCAGACAATACTTATTGGGCGCCGCTATGGATCCCTGCCATTATAGAAGAAGGGAAGCTCTGTCTGACTAATAAGGAGATCCCATGGCTTGCACCTGCGCATTGTGATGCATTATTTGGTCAAAGTCCTTTCGTAGAACAAATACATTGTTTTGATGATTGGCTTCGTTTTGAATGGCTAACCGCTGAAAATACCCTTTCTTTTGAAACATGGCAGGAAGTGTTTGAGGCATGCAGCGCTTTATTTGACGAACTCAGTGATAACCAATGGCAGCAAAGCATTAATTCGTTGGGGATCACGCTTTTAACGCAAGTATTTGTTTTTCAAGCAGCAGATCCGCTTCCTCCAACTGAAGCAATATCGCCATTACTTAGAGCTTATGCAGAAGTAGAAGAAAGTTATCCTAAAGCACAATTCGAGCTTCCTGAGTTGTTTACCCATGCCAAAATATTATCGGGTCAATTTCCGCACAGAGCTGCTTTAACCGTAAATGAATATGAAGCTGCTTTACATGCTGTTTCTTTAAATGAGGGCGAATCAATTGCTGTTAAATCAACGCCAAGATGTAAACCAGAGAGCGTAGTCTCGGCAGTGATTGCATCGCATTTAGTACAATCAGAGCTTTCGCAAAAACCGTTTCCTTCTATTTATTTGTTGACAACACCGCTGTCAATAAAAAAATGGTCACTTGAGAAAGTAGAACAAAATGGTGACGATTTTGAAGCATTACAAGCATGTTATAAAATATATGCAACTGGTCTTGAATTAGGCAGCGCATTTTTATCCTTGCAAGAAGAAGAGGAAACATTAGGCGAGTTAGATGCGCAAATAGAAGAGTTACAGCGGCAGGATGAATCCTTTGAAGAACAGTTAGTGCAACTTGAAAAAGCACAACGAGAATGGCAACAAAAAAATAAAAGAGGCTTTTGGTCTTGGTTTTTACCAAGCAAAAAGTGCTCCGTGCAAGAAAGCAAGGATTTGGCTAAGGTTTTAGGACAAGAGGCATCCGATCCTAAAGAGATCAAAGCATTATTTATTGAAAAAGCCAGACAAATTAAAGTTCAGCGTACTAAAATACATCAAGCACTGGTTGAGGTAGTAGAGTCGTCAGCTTTGCAACGAGGGGTATCGACGCGTTGGTTGGAATGGTTGACACAAAATGTATCACCATTGCTTGAGAGTGAAACATTGAACCATCAGTTATGTGCCATACATGCAATGTTTGGACAAAAACTTTTTCAACTTGCACTTTCATGTCGTGAGAATTCGGCTTCGTCATTTTTATCTAGTGAGGCCATACCGTTTTATCATGGCTGGGTGTTACAGCGATTAGATTGGAAAAACTTAACTTGGCAAAGCGTTCATCAAATTGAAGATTTTGCAGATTTATTGATTATAGAACAGGCAAATCGACTATTGCCGCAGCAAATGATGCCCTTATTAGCTCGAACACATCGATCAGTGTTTTTTGGTGATAATCAAGATCTTTCTACGGCGCCGTTGATGAGTGCCGTGCCGCAAGAGTGGGCGCTAAAAAAATATGAGCTCGATGAAGAAGAAACGATTGAACAGTTACAATTTAAGGGTATGCTTCTTGGTACAGGGAATGCTTTTTCTGTAGCATTAGCCAATAGTACGTACCAGCAACTGTTAGATCATGGCATGTATTCATCAACCTTGTCGCTTCATGCTGAAGTAGGTACAGCCACTTGCCTCAATTATCATGGCGAAATGGTCCAAGGGCAAAGTGCATCTAAGGGGAATATGCGAATTAACTCGCAAGAGGCATCCGCTATTGCCACGTTATTGAGCAAGGGATCGTTAGTATTAGAGACAACAGTTGTTGTAACTCCGTTTCAGGCACAAAAAGACATTATTTTGCAAGAGCTCAAAACCAAAAACCTTTCTTGTGAAGTGCTTACTTTTTATGAATTATATGATAAGCAATGGACTCATGTTATTTTTTCGCCTGTTTATACGAGCAAAGATCAAAGACCCTTTATTTTTGATCAAGGAGATCACTTTTTATATAGCATCATTGCGCGTGCTACGGAAAATTTTTGGGTGGTAGGTGATTTAACGATTTTTGATGCTAAAACTCACAGCCCTTCTGGGCATTTGGCTAGGGTATTGCACGGACAAAAAAGAGCTGTGGCATCAGTTGATTAACCGCTATTGACGGAAGCCTTTTTCTTGTCAGAAGGCGGTTCACTTCCTTTGATTTTGGGGACTTTACCTTCGGGAAAGCCTTTTTCTGGCGTAAATTTGTTGCTTGCAATAGCTTCATTCAGGTACTGTTGCATTTGCTTTTCAGCGAATTCTTTATAGCGAGAATTAGGAATATTAAATTCTGTGCCTGGTTTTGCCGTTTCCACCGCTAAACGGCACATATTATCAATAGCCGCTTTTGCTTCTTCTTCAGACATGCCATTTTTAACTGAATAGTTGACGCCGCCTCCAGTCTGATTTTTTATACTATATTCAATCGGTTTATTATTTTTATCCATTTTATCTAATTGAATCTTAAGTTCGCTCGGATTATCTTTCTTGCCGCTTGGCGTAAATTCCTTAATACCAAGGGTTTCTTGAAGCTTACTTTCTTTATTTTGCAGCTTGTCAAAAATTTCTTTTACAGTTTGAGAAGATGAAACAATATTCCTGGTGCTTTCAGGTTTAGCCATGGGGGTCAGAGAGGGGGATGGTGTAAGTAATGTTTCAAGTTCTGCATCCTCTCCTCCTCCAACTTTAGGCTTTTTAGGTTTTTGTGCCTCATCGAAAGTTGTTGGTACGGATGGTGTTCCTTTTAATAACCCTGTTGTTGGTGGAGGTGTCACCGTTCCTGTGGCAATGAAACCAACCTTTGGGCTTTTTGGGTTGGGTGTTTCTGGTGGTAAATCACTGGTAGCTACAGCGGTAGGTTTCTTCTCTCCACCGGTCAGTGTGGGAGGTGGTGTTTCTTCTGGTAAATCAGTAGTAGTTGCTACAGCGGTAGGTTTCTCCTCACCAACGGACATTAGAGGTGATGGTGTTTGATTTTTTTCTAGCGTTGGTATAGGAGGAGCGGTTGTTGTTGGTATAGGAGGAATACTTTCTTCTATATTTGTAATAGCTGGAGCTTCAACCGTATCATGTGATAAATTTTGCACTAAATTTGCAACTACATTGATGCCTGGAATTTCTCCGGGATTTTCAGAGCTTGCTACATACTCATTCATTTCTTTTGCGGTGCGATCAAGGGTTTCTTGTATTGCTTTATCTTGTTCTTGGGAGTCAGTAATTTTGCTTAGATCTTGTAATTCATACCATAGACTATCAAGATAATGTAATGCCCCTGGGGCATAGGCTTGTTCCCCTGCAATACTTATCCACTCTTGATCTCGTGGTATATTCTGGGAAATTTTATTAAGATTTTCTAAGGTCTTACTCATAAGTGGCGTTGGTGTCGACTCTTTTTGGGACACTGCATTGGCTTCTACGGTTGTACCAACAGGAGTCGCTAGTGGGACAGAGGAAAGGGTTTCATTTTGTTGAAATTGTTCTTCAATTTCATAAGCCTCTTCTTCACCGGTTTCGTGCTTTGCTGAAAGTTCTTTGGCAGCTTCTTCTTTTAATGAAGCTAATTCTTTTAAATAAGTTTCTTGGATCTTATCAATATTATCAAGTACTTCTTGTTCATCTAATATGAGTAAAAAGGAATGTTCTGGTTTTGCGTTGCCTGGAAGTGAATTAAAACTATCAGGTGCAGCCGCTAGCGCTTTAAATCTTTCAGGATTAGTTGTTTTATCAATGATCATTGAAAAGCTTAAATCTTTATTAAGCGCTTGTCTTAATGCCATTAGTTTTAATAACTCTTCTTGATCATTTACATTTCGCGGAGAGTCTCTCGTATACATTTCAAGGGTTTTTATTTCTCGTGATTTTCCTGATGTTGGATCGGTAACTGTTCGAGTTGCTCTTCCGATATCTAATTGTAATTTTGCCAGCGCTGCAAATACACTATTATTATCTATTTTATTACTGTTTTCGCTTTGATTAGTTGGGCTAGGAGGCTCGTCTTTGCTTGGCGTTTCTGGGGGTTGATTTGATTGTGGTGGTGCTTTGCCTCGATTAGCCAAAAGTGCATTTAAGGCATCTTGAGCGGCTTTTTTATTTTCAGGTGCTTGAATAACAGCATCTTTAACTATTGGTTTTTTTTCAGCATTTTTTGGCGGTAAATTGTCTTTAGGCGACAGACGATCACTCAGTGCTTTTGCAAGATTTGCTCTTCTTTCTGCACTAACATCTTCTATTTCGTCCTCTTCGTTTTCTTGGCCCTCTTCTTCCCAGTCTTCTTTTGCCATACAAATCCCCTTATACGCTCATGTCAATGTGACAAGAAGAGAGGATTTGAAGTTCATCATTTTTATCTATTTTGTTGCAAGTACAACAAAAAATTTAAAGAAAATTCGATGGTTATGAGCTGAAATGCCAGAAAAAATATCTTTCTGGCATGAGCGTAGGTGATTTACTGATTGGTATTGGTGAAACGTGGGCGTCGAGGACGAGGGTTTTTTACTTCTTGAGGCGATTGTTCTTGTGCTGTTTCTCGTTTCTTGGCTCGGGTAGGCTGGATCCTCGTACTTAAGTAATAATATTCTTGGCCCAGTTTTTCCTTAAGTTGAGGAGAAATAACAGCAGGAATACTCCCTAATGTTGCATATACGGCACCTTCACCTTTTGGTTTTTCGTGGGGATGGTCTTTGACATACTGGACGCATTCTTTGAGATCCTGAATAAAGGTTGCTGAAAATTGAGGATCTTCTAAGTGCTTAGCGGTTAAGCAAAGATGGGTTCCGGCTGGGTTTTGAATATTATTCAAATGCCAGCCTTTTGCTTTCATTTTTTCAGAAATAAGATAGATATTCAGATCTTTGGCATCAAAGGCGATGACGCTGAGTAAAGGGGTGCCAAGTATCTTCAAATCAGCGATCTGTTTGATCTCATCAGCAATTTTTTCCCGTAAATTAAAGATGCGTTTGGTGATGTCTACATAATTATCGCGGCCAATGTGCGCTAGGGTTGCCCAAGTCATGAGAATATTTGCGCCGCAACGGCTACCGGCTTGGTTGGGGGTGATGTACATTCCTATAGGAGAATCCAAAAAAATATAAGGTTGATGGATGCCAAATTTTTTACGCATGAGAACCACTGAAGAGCCTTTTGCAGTTTGCCCGTATTTATGTGGATCAAGAGACATACTACTGACACCTTTTAATGAAAAATCAAAGGCAGGCAGTTTTTTTCCCGCATCTTTGGCAAAAGGTAAGAGAAGCCCTCCTAAACATGCATCCACGTGACAACCAATATGGTGTTTTAGCGCCAATTCGCTTAATGCTTTAATAGGATCGATGGTGCCTGTAGGATAAGAAGGCGCTGATCCTACTATTGCAATAGTATTTTTATTAATTTTGCGTGACATGGCTTTGACATCGGCAATTTGCGTTTTGGGATCAACCGGCACTTTAATTAATTTAATGCCATAATCTTGTGCTGCCTTATCAAAAGCGGCATGTACAGTGGCAGGGACTACCATATTAGGGCGTGTGATGCCTTTTTCTTTTTTTGCCCATTCTTTATAAGTGCGGCATGCTTCCATGATACTGAATGTGCCGCCATTGGTAATGCTGCCACACATAGTGTCGTCTCCCTGAAAAAGCGCTGAACACCATGCAAGCACTTCTGCTTCTCGTTGTGCTAAATTAGGCCAAGCTCCAGCATGCAAAGGATTAGTATAAGCAGCAAGTCCGAAAATCTCAGCATTAAGCGAATCAAGATCTCTATCTATTAGCGAGCGATAAATAGCCCCCGACATTTTGTCGCCAATCTCAGAAAAATCGCAATCTTTTTTTATTTGTTCTAGAAGTACTTTTTTATCAATGCCTTCTCTAGGAAGGCTTTTATAGACTAAAGTCCTTTTTTTATGAATATCCTGATCCATTTCGTCCATGGCAGGTTCAAACTTTTTATCGATCTCATGTTGGAATTTGGAGCCAATAAAAGGAATTTTAGGCGCTATCTTAAAAGCTTTATCTTGGACCCAGCGTAGATCTTCACGCCATTCGCGTTGGTATAATGCATTTGCAATGGGTAAGGCTAATGTTCCAAGAATAATGCTGGTAGGGGAAAAGCCTTCTAATGATTCGTCAATGAGTTGTGTTAAGGCACCTAACATATGAACTCCTTCAGGGATCCCGAGATTTGTTGTTTTGTTGGTTAACTTTTAAGAGGCTTGGTGATTAGAATGATTATTATTGTCAGAGGTTTTTTTCTTGTATTTGGCTAACACACTTATTAGTTCTTCATTAGTATCTGTCTTGATGACATACTCATTCATTCCAGCATCTAGACAGATTTTTTTGTCCTTTTCGCTTGTACTGGACGAAAAAGCTATCATGGGTGTGTTTGATTTATAACTATCCAGTGCTCTGATATGTTGAGCAGCTTCGTAGCCATTCATCTGTGGAAGAAAGACATCCATTATTACGAGGTGATAATCGGCATGTACAATAGCGTCAATAGCTTCTAAGCCACTGGCCACAGCTTCAACAGTATATCCTTCGTTCTCGAGGAACCGTGTGAGCAAGGCACGGGCGGTGCGGCTATTTTCCACAAGAAGTATTTTTAAGGTATTGTTTGAAGCATCCTGATTCATAACTTAACCATGGTATAATGATTCCATTCAATAAGGATCAGTTTACCTTGTCTCAAGCACTGGAGCCAGCCGATTTAGTCTTCGCATCTGACTTTTTGGCGCCCGTCTCCGCTGAGGCTTCGTCGTGGCATATAGGTTGGCCATGTCGTAGCATATGCGAAGGCAGGCTATTGTCTTTGGGTTCTCGCAATCCGCATGCACTTTTATGTACACTGCGGTCTTGGCCCTTTGGCGCCTAGCTAAAAACTTATGTGCTGTGACTAAGCACGCGGCCTCCTTGGAGTGTATAAAGAATGCGATTAAGTAAAATTAAGCTGGCTGGTTTTAAGTCATTTGTAGATCCTACAAGTATCCATTTTCTAAGCAATTTGACAGCTGTCGCCGGACCTAACGGTTGCGGCAAATCAAATGTTATCGATGCTGTCCGTTGGGTAATGGGGGAATCCTCTGCTAAGCATTTGCGAGGTGGTTCCTTAACAGACGTCATCTTCAGCGGCTCTTCTGCGCGAAAACCAGTAGGGCAAGCAACGGTTGAATTGCTATTTGATAATACAGAAGGAAAAATTGGCGGTGAATATGCTGCCTATTCTGAAATTGCGATTAAACGGCAAGTGACCAGAGATGGCCAATCAAGCTATTTTCTCAATGGGCAGCGGTGCCGTCGTCGAGATATCACAGATATCTTTTTAGGAACCGGTTTAGGTCCAAGAAGCTATGCCATCATTGAACAAGGGATGATTTCTCGTGTTATTGATGCTAAACCTGAAGATCTGCGCACCTTTATAGAGGAAGCAGCTGGGGTTTCCAAATACAAAGAAAGACGTAAAGAAACTGAAAATCGCATTCAACACACGCAAGACAATTTGGCTCGTTTAAATGACTTGCGAGGTGAATTAGATAATCAGCTACGGCATTTACAAAGACAATCTCAATCTGCTGAAAAATATAAAACACTTAAAGCTGAAGAAAGTGTCATGAGTGCGCAGTTAGCTGCTTTAGTGTGGAAAAGGCTAGATGCTGAAATTAAAGAAAATGAAGCTAAAATACGAGAACTTATTACAAAGTTAGAAGAGGAACAAGCAAATTCTCAAAGTTTAAAAACAGAACAAGAAAAATTGAGACTTGTCCAAACAGATTCTAACGAAGCATTGAATGAAGTTCAGAAACGCTATTATGGAGTAGGCGGTGAAATTGCAAAAATAGAGCAAGCTATCCAGCATCATCAAGAACGTCAGCAGCAATTAATACTTGATAAGCAAGAAGCGGAACAAACATTTCTAACCGCACAATCTCAATTAGAACAAGATCAAGCGAATATGCTCAATTTAGAAGAGCTGATTGCCGAATTAGAACCTGAGCATCATTTAAGTGCTGAACTTGCTGAACAAGCTGTTGAATTGCAACAGCAATCTGAAATGGCTTTAGAAACGTGGCGTGAAAAAACTGCAGAATTGCAGCAGGCAAGCATTGGACCATCGCGTCAGGCAGATACAGAAAAGGCAAAAATTACTCAGCTCGAAAAGCAAATTCATCAGACACAAGAGCGTATGAATCGCCTAGAGGCAGAATTAAAGGCTCAAGGCGCTGATGAGACAACAGATATAGAAGCATTAAATGAAAAGATAGCACTTTGTCAGCATCAAATTGAGAATGTTGATGAACAGATTGAAGAATGTGTCGTGCAAAAAGAAGGCATTCTAACTTCTGCAAATACTTTGCGTGCTGAAATTAAAACGTTGCAACACACCTTAAATGAAATGCAAGGACAGCAAGCAGCATTAGCAGCTTTGCAATCTTCAGCATTAGGCAAAGACGAACAGGCCAAGAAAAGCTGGTTAACTGCGCAAAATTTGGAAGCCAATCCTTATGTAGCTCAGCATATTGAAGTGACTTCTGGTTGGGAAATTGCAGTGGAAACGGTTTTAGGAGGATTTCTTGAAGCAATAGGCATCGAACAGGGGCAACTGTCTTCTTTGGCAAATCAATTGCACGATCTGAAAGATTGCGATATCAGCTTGATTGAGTGGCAATACAACACAACATTAGAATTACCTTCAGACAATCGATTGGCGAGCTGTATTAAAGAAATCCATCGCTTACCGAGCAGTCTTTACCAATTGCTTGCTAGCGTTCATTTGTGTGCTTCAGTTGAAGAGGCAACAACACGTTTATCATCCTTAGCGCCAAGTGAATCTATTATTACTCCCCAAGGTCTTTGGATGGGGCAGGGCTGGGTAAAAGTAAAAGCAAAGCCACAAGATAATAGCGTGGGTGTCTTAGCACGCGAAGAAAAGTTGAAAAGATTAAATCAAGATTTAAATTTACAGCAAGAAAAGTTGTTTCAAGCTCAACAGTCGCTTGAAGAGGCTGAAGAAAAACTCAAAGATATTGAATTTGATAAAGAAACGTTTCATCAGGAAAAGAATAAACTGCATCAAGAAATCTCTACACTGCAAAGTGAGCATAGGATTAAACAAAACCGGATTGAACAAAGTCAAAAGCGGCATCAACAAATCCAACAGGATCTTGCTGAATGCAGAGGATTAATCCAACAATCACAGCAAGAAGTACATGTTTCCAGAAGTAGTTTGCAAGAAGCTTTAGAGCAAATGGCTCAGATCAATCAAGATCAAGAAACATTGGCGTTGGCAAAGGGCAACTTACAAGAGCAAGTTTCTTCTGCCAGAATAAAAGTAAAAGAAACTGCCACGCGCGCGCAAGAAATTGCCTTAAAACTACAAACCTATCGTACGCAAAGTAGTGCATTAAAAGATAATTTGAGTCGTTGTCAACTTCAGATCGAAAACGCTGAGATCAGAGTAAAAAATATTATTCTAGCAATGGAAAAAAATGAAGATCCGATCGAGACACTCAGATTTGAATTAGAAACGCATTTAGAAAACCGCATTATGATTGAGGGTGATTTAAATAAAGCACGTGATGCCGTTGCCGCGGTAGACAATCAATTACGCGAAATTGAACGTGCGCTTCACATGCTCGATCAGAAAAGCGTTACGGTCAGAGAACAACTTGAACAAACGAAGATGCATTGGCAGGCATTGCAGGTTCGTTGTGAAAGTGCGTTAGAAAAATTAAAGAACGTTGAAGACACTATTGAAAATATTCTTGCCACAATGCCTAGTGAAGCTAATGAAGGGCTATGGCAGCAAAATATTCAAGAGATTGAACAGAAAATACACCGTTTAGGAGCTATTAATTTAGCAGCAATTGAAGAATATGAAGCGGCGCTTCAAAGAAAAGAATATTTAGATTCTCAATGTAACGATCTCACCGAAGCCTTAACAACGCTTGAGAATGCAATTAAAAAGATTGATAAAGAAACTAAAACTAAATTTAAAGAAACCTTTGATCGGGTGAATAACGAATTTACGCAGCTTTTCCCCAGATTGTTTGGGGGGGGGCAAGCGAGTTTAACAATGACGGGTGATGATTTACTAGAAACGGGCATTACTTTAATGGCGAGACCCCCCGGTAAAAAGAATAGCTCTATTCAACAGTTATCTGGTGGTGAGAAAGCATTGACTGCTGTTGCGCTTGTATTTTCAATTTTCCAATTGAATCCTGCGCCATTTTGTATGTTAGACGAGGTTGATGCACCTTTAGATGATAATAACGTGGGTAGATTTTGTGATTTAGTGAAACATATGTCTAAAACAGTGCAATTTATCTATGTGAGCCATAATAAATTAGCAATTGAGATGGCTGAACAATTACAAGGTGTTACCATGCGCGAGCCAGGGGTATCACGACTTGTAACGGTAGATATTGAAGAGGCGAAATCCATGGCCGAGGCATAAGCCAAGCCAAGCTGAAGCGAGGCGGCAAGCGATGAGCAACAGGAATGTATGCAGAATACATTCCTGTTGTGAAGAGTGCAGCCAACAAAGCCTAAAAGTAAACTGGGAAGAATAAAATAACTTAAGGGAGGCATAGATGCATTTACTGTCTTTAATCATTGGGGTGGTCCTGATTGGATATATTCTTTTTAATGCAATACGCAATCGACGCAATAAAAAGAATACAAAATCTGAGGTGTTTGAAGAAATTATTTTAGAAAAAACACAAAGTCAATTTCAACAAATTCATAAAAAATTGCCAGAAGGAAAAAGTGAGCATGATCCCTTGTTAGAGGATTATGCTAAGGAAGCCCTTAAAGTTGTTGCTCCCATTTCAAAGACACAAGAGCCAGAACAAGATGTTCGTGAAGAATTTGAACTTTCTGTTGCTGAGTTACCTGATTTGCAAGAAGAACAAGTCTCTGCTTTTCAGGCTGAATTGAATGAAGCCCCTAAAGAACCTGATTTTATTGCTATCACTATTTTGCCAAAACAAAATAGTCATTTTTCTGGAAAAGCTTTGATTAGTGCTTTCCATAAACATCAGTTTCGATTTGGTAAGCAGAGTTTGTATCATCGTCATTTAGGGGACGATCCCGCTAAGGCAGTTTTATACAGCATCGCTTCTATTGTTGAGCCTGGCTATTTTGAACAAGAAACTATTCTGAAAAGTTCTTTTCCTGGGTTGATCTTGTTTATGTTTGCATCCAACGAAATTGATCCCGTGAATACCTTTGAAAAAATGTTAACTAATGCCAGACAGTTGGTGGCAACATTGAATGCTGAGCTTTGTGATATCAAACGCCAACCATTAACGACGCAAACGTTAATGCAAATTCGAGACAAAATTAAGGAAAATACCGCACATGCCGCAATGAGAGGGCAGCAAAGTTGGTAAGCGAAGCCATCAAAAAAAAGGTATTGCAACTAAGAAAAACCATCAGAGAGCATGATTATCGATATTATATTCTGGATGATCCTGCAGTTTCTGATGCAGAATATGATCTCCTGTTTAGAGAGTTACAAAAAATTGAAGAGGAGAATTCGGAGCTTATTACCTCAGATTCTCCTACACAACGCGTTGGAATTGCCCCACAAGGAAGCTTTAATTCAGTAAAACATCTTTCACCGATGCTGTCGTTAGATAACGCATTTTCGTTTGATGAATTACAACGGTTTGAACAAAGGATCAAGCAATTACTTCATGATGAATCCTCCCAAAAGCCTGCTTATTCCTGTGAGCCTAAGTTTGATGGTTTGGCTGTTAGTTTAATTTATGAAAAAGGTATTTTGTCACGAGGTGCTACTCGAGGTGATGGCACCACAGGAGAAGATATTACTGCTAATTTACGCACAATCCCGACGATCCCTCTTGCTTTGCAAGGAGATTTTCCTTCGCAATTAGAAGTGAGGGGTGAAGTCTATATGCCAAAAAAAGGATTTATTGCATTAAATGAAGCAGCAGCGTTACAAAATGAGAAAATATTTGCCAATCCTCGAAATGCAGCCGCAGGAAGCCTAAGGCAATTGGATCCAAGAATAACAGCAAAGCGTCCTTTGGCATTTTATGCTTATGGTGCGCAAGTTACGCAGGGCAAACCCCTTCCTGAAACACATCATGAAAGTTTACTACAATTGCAAAAATGGGGACTTCGCATTTGTACAGAAAGCACTGTTGTGAAAGGTATTGAACAGGTTCAAAAATACTATGAACAACTTTTGAATAAAAGAGCACAATTACCTTATGAGATGGATGGTATTGTTGTTAAAGTTAATGAAACAGCACTGCAAAATGAATTAGGTTTTGTTTCGCGCGCACCTAGATGGGCTTTAGCTTATAAGTTTCCAGCGCAAGAAGAAATGACTTTGCTAGAAGGCGTTGACTTTCAAGTGGGGCGTACAGGCACCCTTACCCCTGTGGCGCGTTTGAAGCCAGTTAGTGTTGGTGGCGTCACGGTGAGTAATGCAACGCTTCACAATATGGACGAAATTGCACGAAAAGATATTTATATTGGAGATTATGTCATTGTGCGTCGTGCTGGGGATGTTATTCCCGAAGTTGTTCAGCCAGTGATAGAAAAACGCACGAAAGAAGTAAAAAAAATTCAACTTCCTAAAAAATGCCCAGTCTGTGGTTCTCACGTGATTAGAATGCCTGGCGAGGCTGCTGCACGTTGTGAAGGTGGTTTGATTTGTTCTGCACAGAGAATTGAGCACATTAAACATTTTGTTTCTCGTAAAGCAATGGATATTGAAGGTATTGGTTCAAAACTAGTTGAGCAATTAGTGAACCAGAATTTAATAAAATCAGTTGCTGATATTTATGTTTTAACTAAAGAAGATTTGATGTCATTAGAGCGCATGGGCGACAAATCAGCCCATAACGTTCTAGATTCAATTGAAAAAAGTAAAAATACGACTTTGGGCAGATTCCTTTATGCATTAGGGATCCGAGAAGTTGGTGAAACGACGGCACATTTGCTTTCTGATACTTTTACACTAGATGAATTGATGGATATCGATCAGGACAAATTGCTGGAGTTGCCTGATATCGGTCCGGTTGTTGCTAAGCATATTATTGCTTTCTTTGCTGAAAAGGCAAACCGCGAAATTATTAAACAGCTTATGATGGCTGGCGTGAAGTGGAGCGTTCGTCAAAAAAGTGATCAAGAACAGCCACTTGCAGGAAAAACGTATGTTATTACAGGTACTCTTTCACGATCTCGTGAAGAAATTAAAGAAGCATTGCAATCATTAGGGGCAAAGATCACGGAGAGCGTTTCTGCAAAAACTTCGGGTGTTATTTTTGGAGAAAAGCCTGGCTCAAAATTGGCTAAAGCACAAAAACTGGGTGTACCCCTTTTAGATGAAGCGCAATTAAATGATTTATTAGATAAACCAGATCATTAACATTTGCACGTTTAGGGTTACAAATAATGAGATTTTTACTTGTTATAAGTGTAACCGCATCAAATAATCCTTACATTTTATCCTGAAAAATTAACATTTTATCTCATTGTTTTCCATTTTGATGTTATTCAAATAACTCGTTTGATAGTATTTCACAAAACATACTAGATAATTGGGGAATATAATGAGCGTACAATTTATTCAAAAAATGTTAAAAGAGTTTAATAGCACTGAGCAAATAAATAATTTAAAAGAGTTGATGGAAGCGATTAGATCATTATTTGGATCTGATGCATCAATGGAGCCATCTGAGGAAAAGTTCCTAGATGTTGAAAAAAGTAGCGATGTTGCTGAACTAAATAAACTGCAGGATAATGAGCCTACTGATGCAGCAGGAGAAATGGGCAATGTTTTTAGAAGATTGAATGGTCAGCTTGTCACTATAAAACATCAGAATGTACAGTCTTTTGATTTTCAAGAAAATTTTTCTCCACAGGAAACTTCTTTTCAGGAACATGAAAGTGATATAAGCGTTGTTATTCCTGGGGGTTCTTTTGAAATAACAAATAATAATGAATTAGAAAAAGAATTCGATGAAATTTTTTTTCATTCACAATCTGATATTTATGTGCACTTTACAGCGGCAGTTAATGTAGGTTTATATACAACTCATTTACACTTTCCAAAAGATCAATGGATAATAATTGAATTACCGCTGCAAAATGCTCCCCTTGGATTGCCTATTGAGCATCTTTTGATTGAAGAAGATACCCCGCCAAAAGAAAATAATATGTTTGAAGAGGAAGATGATCTCTTTGTTGAGGAAAGGCATTTATCTACTAAAGAAGAAGATCCTGTCAAAGAAATAGACGATATTCTAAATGAGAATGATATTCCTGGTATGGATGTGGTAGCTGAAGATCCTGTTGTTTTGATAGAAAAGTTACCTAGAGCCGTTTTGCCTTTGCATGAAGCTAATGACATTTTAACGATTAATGACAAAGACGGGCAGCAAACAGAGGTTTTGCCTTCAACACCAATCAGTCCCTCATTTTCGTTAATCGAAGAAGAGAGGAGGGGGATCGACACTGAAAAACTGCCGCAAGATATTGTGATAGAAGAACTTTCTTCTTCGAAACGTTTAGATAAAGAGAATATTGTTGTTGAAAAAAATATTCTGGCGGAAAAAGAATTAGATGATCATCATAAAATGTTTGATGCCGATGAAGCTGCAGTGTTACCTTTTCAACCCGGTAAGACAAACGAAGATAATATCATTGAACATAATGTTCATGCTGCTAAAGATTCCCATGATGTAATTCTTCCTATTATACCTGAAAATACTAGCGATAAAGCCGATCTCGCTCCTCAATCGTTAGATCAAATTCCGTCTCTACCGGAGCTTGATGTAAAAGAACTACCCCCTCTATCAATGTTGCATATTGAATTATTGCCACCACCCCCCCCTGTTGTAGAGCAAAATTCAGAGGATAATTTTCAAGATTTTTTGGTGGTACTTGAGGATGCAAAACCAGTCGACAGTACAACGACATCGTTAAAAAACTTTGAGGATTTTGTAGAAGTGGTTAAGGATGCCGAACCTGTACAAGAAGAAGTGGCTGCACCTTCGCAGAATGCCTTTTTAGCGGCAATTCAGAAGGGAATGGGTTTATTGAAAAAAATGGTTATTGCTGAAAATAATGAAGTTAAAGAACAGCAACCCTCTTTAACAAAAACTGAAGATACCCAACCAGGAAATGATACTACGCATAAAGTTCAAGTACTACCTTCAGTGCTAGATATTTTAGCTAAAAAGATAATTACGTTGGATGAAGGAGATGAAGAAAACGAACAACCTGAGGGATTTGAAGATGAGGATGATCCATGGTTAATTGAAGCCAGGGAAGAAAAGCAAAAAGAACAGAATGAAGAAATGATCGCTAAATTAATTGAAGAGAAAATATTAACTTCAAATGGTAAAGCACTCATCGACAAGACAGCTGAACAAGTGCTAGAAATAATTAAACCTGAAATGGATTCGATTTTGAAACTTTATGTAGACAATTTATCAAAAATCAATGCTTCAGATAAGCTAGAAAAAACAACGTTGCGAGATGGAATAAAATTAAAAGCACAAGATTTTTTGAGTGAGCAATTTGAAGAGCTTTGTACTCTAACAGCAAAAAAAGAATTGCAATCTGAACTTCAGTATGCTGTCACAAAGCAATTTAATCTAACGCATCCTTTAGCAGAAGAACAAGTACAAAAAGTATTAACGACGTTATTAGATAATGCACCCTTTGCAAAATCAATGGCGAAAAATATGGAGGATGTAAGCCAAAAGCTTCTAGCTGCTGAAAGTGAGTTTCTTAAGAATGGATATATGCCGACAGTCTTTGAACCACAGATCTCTAATGCTGTATCAGAGTTTGTAAAACATTTTCGAATGGATTCTCAATCGATATCTGAAGGTAGTGATACTACAAAAGAGGGTGCCGCTTCTGTGGAAGAAGGCTCTCTATCTTTCTCAGGCATATTAACCAATAAAATGATTGAATTAAGACAAAATCTTCGAGAAGATGAGTATTTGCAAGAAGAAGATGAATATGACGATATGTTTAGTTTAGAGGAGTTTACGCAGATTGTGAGTGAATCTAAATCGCCTAAATCAATAGCTATGGAAGAAAATAAATTAAAGATGGACTTTTTTGAAGAGGTAGTTGCAACAGCTGAGCCCGTTCCATCTAAATCTTCTGAGGCAAACAAATCAAGTATTGACGTGTCACCCGGCATTAAAAAAGCTTCACCTATTGATATTAAAGACGTCATTCATCAAGCTGATCCGGTGATTAATTTTGAAAATGAAGGCAGACCGACAAAAACGGTTGATGGCATTATCAATCCTGCTACAACCACAAGCAGTGAAGAAGTTAGCAATGCGATAGTTTTAGGACCAACACTACCTATGGCTGTACATCTTGAGAATTATCAACCGGCACCAGTAGAATAGGCGTATAAAGCGTAGTATATTTTATATTTAAGGTGAGCTAAATAAAAACGAAAATTTTATACTATATGATGATCGTGGAGTAAAATGTTATTACTCCCTTCATCAATAAAAATATTTCGTTGAAAAACAGACAATCCTCCATTCCCTCCAGGGAACGAAAGTTGAACATCTGCAACTGTAATGGGTTCAAGATGTTCGCTTTTATCTGAGATTTTAACTTCATATACGTTTGTCGCTAATCCATTTTCTTCGCGTTGAACTATTTCTACTAGTCTGTTTTCTGTTGGGATGGCTAAGTGATTAAATAAAGTATCAAGGTTAATTGTTGTTAAAGGATTATTATGGAAATTTTCTTCATTAACAATAATAGTTTGATAAACTCCCTGATCATACATAACATTGAGAGGATCTTGGTTGGTTAGTTCGATAGCAGGTGTAGTAGTAACATTGACTGTAAAATGATTCTGTAAGGTATTTCCAAGTGCATCTATCATTGAGAAACCAATATCCAAAGGCAGCTTATGTTGTGCCATGCTGATAATGGAAATATCATGAAAGTGGTCTTTGAAATAATCTTCATTCGGGATCCCCACAAATTGTAGCCGAGTCATATCTTGTTCTGGGCTACCATCCACAGAAAAAATATAGCCTCTTTCTTCATGTTCCGTTGGATAAAGCGTATGTAATAACTGATTGTCCCAATAAATATGAATGGGATTAATTTCAGAAATCCCCGCTTCAGGTTTGTAGTAAAAGGCAAGTTGATAAGGAGCGTTATGTTGAGTAATAACATCATGATTTAAACTAATCTGAGTAGGCACGGGATCGTCTAATGTTTGCCTTAAAGATAGCTCATATTCGTTAGGTAGAAGATTAGCAGGCGCTTCTCTGTCTATATGGTCATGTAAAGTAAAAGTATAACCACCATGATTATTCAGTTCAGCGGTGAAAACCATAGGACCTTGCGGGCCAGCTGTGGCTGTTAACATTTGATTATCATGAGAAAGAGTATAATGTAAATCTTTACCATGAGATTTGAACATGGGATCTAATAACGAATGTTGCTCGTGAATAGGTTCAAATTTAACTTGAGCAACATGCTGTGTTTCAGACGAAATTGTCAACGCGCCAGATATTGCTCTTGGTTCAGGTGTCCCGGGCAATAGACCAATTTCATCGATAAATGAAGTATTTTGATCGTGTTCTGGCCTTTGTGGAAAGCTCAAATTATTATCTTCATCGGAGCCAGCTGAGATATCAAATGTAATTTTACTCATACCTTCATTTTCCGATGCCAATTATATGTGTTGATACACGATTCACGAGGATCCCCTTTTATTATTAAAAGAATTCCTCGAGCTGCAACTAAATATCATCATGAAGTGTTAAAAGTGTATATTGGACTTTAGTCCTATTCAGGCTATAGGTCATTTTTAGCAAATATATTTGGCTCTTGATTTAGCTGAACACCAAAATAGAGCTACTGCCATAATGTGCAGATGACCTTACTATGAAAATGTTTTACGTTGTTCAAAGTGGGCTGCTTGCAGATCCATGACGCCAATGCTTAACATCACGGAAGAGGAAAATGAGCATGTTAACTGAAATATATAATTTCTTGTTCAGCATTAAAAAGATCAAACCTGATGTTTTTAGGCGCAGAAAAGCACCCAATACTGAACCTCATTTAAATACCACTGCCATTGGCCCTGCTTGCCGTCAGCATCACCGTTGGAAAGAAAAGCATTACAGACATACAAGCACTGTTCTTTTTTTAGCGACTATAGGCGTATTTATTGCAATGGTAGGTGGAACTATTGCGTATTTAGGGTGGGGGCTCTCGGGTGCGATGATAATCCTACTAGGCGGCGGAATTTCAGGGGCGGTAAGCCTTTTAGGTATGCCTAGCTCAGCAAAATGTATGGCTAAGGTTGCACAATCATCAGAAATTTGCCAAACAAAGAATGGAAAAGAGTATTTAATCAACGTCGATAATGAAAAAAGTTTGTCAACAAATATAGAAGTTTCTTCCATCGAAAAAAAACAGGATGAATGTAGCTTTTCGGTCCTTCCGTATAGTGGCCGAAGCTATCACATTAAGCACACAAAAAATGCAAAAAAAACTAGTTTTTCTAGTAAAATTGAAGAAACGGAACCAACATCCTGTAACAAGAAACGTTTTGCTTAGTTCCGCTAGCTAATTAAGTAACCAAATTAGATTGTTATTGATTTTACGTTACTTTCTAAGCAGAATAATCGATTGTATTTTTATTAAGATAGGTTAAAAGATGTCTGATGGTATAAATACCAATGAAGCTATTCAAGAAATGGTCACTATTCGAGATTTTATTCGATGGGCAGTGACTCAATTTAATCAGGCAGATTTAGTATACGGTCATGGTACAGATAATGGGTGGGACGAGGCTGTTAATCTTATTTTAACAACTCTACACCTTCCCCCCGATATTGATACAAACGTATTAGATGCGAAATTAGTAGAAGCAGAAAAGCGTACCATTGCTGAAAGAGTAAAAAGACGTGTTGAAGAGCGTATTCCCGTTCCTTATCTTGTCAATGAAGCTTGGTTTGCAGGATATAATTTCTATGTTGATGAGAGAGTTGTTATTCCTCGCTCGCCTGTTGCTGAATTACTTGAAGATGAATTTAGTCCCTGGGTAGAAGAAGGAAATGTGCAGAGTATTCTTGATCTTTGCACGGGTTCAGCTTGCATTGCCATTAGTGCAGCATTTACTTTTCCAGATGCAACTGTTGATGCCGTTGATATCAGCGCAAACGCACTTGAAGTCGCTAAAATTAATGTAGAACGCTTTGGTTTAGAAGAAAATGTTCATTTAATCCAATCTGATTTGTTTACGGCACTCACAGGAAAACAATACGATATTATTATCAGTAATCCTCCATATGTTAGCAAAGCTGAATACGATGCTTTACCGCCTGAATATACGCATGAGCCTCAACAAGCTTTAGCTTGCGGTGAGGAAGGCTTAGAAATTATTCGTCGTATTTTGGCGCAAGCTGAAAATTATCTAACACCAACTGGAATTTTGATTGTTGAAGTAGGTTTCAGCCAAGAAGCATTGGAAGCCCATTTTCCTGGTGTGCCATTTACCTGGTTGCAATTTGAACATGGTGGTGAAGGCGTATTTTTGTTAACTGCGGATGAATTACGAGAATTTCGTCATTTGATTATGCAGTAATTAGGTTACTGGATTTCAATTTCATGCTTACTTAATTAAGTGCGTACAGCTCCCCCTTTGTAAAGGGGGCTATCGCGAAAGCGGCAAGGGGGATTTTTTAGTTTAAATTCCCCCTCTTTTACAAGTAGATATTCATTACACCCAGCAATCATCAATTCTTCATAAAGAAACTTCTATGTCTGGAAATACATTTGGAAAACTATTTACTGTTACCTCTTTTGGCGAAAGTCACGGCCCCGCTGTAGGTTGTGTTGTTGATGGATGTCCCGCTGGACTGGCATTAACTGAATCTGACATACAATTTGAAATAGAAAGAAGAAAATCTGGTCAAACCCCCTATACCAGTCAACGTCGTGAATCCGATGCAGTACAAATTTTATCTGGTGTATTTGAAGGTGTAACAACTGGGGCTCCGATTGGATTATTAATCCAAAATACCGATCAGCGTTCAAAAGATTATGAAAAGTTAAAAGGTGTATTTCGTCCTGGTCATGGTGATTATACCTATTTTAAAAAATATGGGCGACGCGATCACAGAGGCGGGGGACGGGCTTCTGCACGAGAGACGGTGGTTAGGGTTGCTGCAGGTGCGATTGCCAAAAAATTCCTTAAAGAGAGAGCCGACATTATCATCAGAGGCTATCTTGCCCAAATGGGAAATATTATTATTGATTTTAATCAATTTTCATGGGATCAAGTTAATCAGAATCCATTTTTTTGCCCTGATCCTACAAAAATTGAGCTCATTAAATCTACTATCGAAAATCTTCGTCGTGAAGGAGATTCTGTAGGCGCGAGAGTAAATGTAGAGGCACTTAATGTGCCTGTAGGATTGGGCGAACCAGTTTATGATAGATTAGACGCGGATCTTGCAAAAGCATTCATGAGTATCAATGCGGTAAAAGGCGTAGAAATAGGCGATGGTTTTCTATCGGTTCAGCAACGAGGTTCAAACCATCGAGATGAAATGACGCCAACAGGTTTTTTAAGTAATCACGCTGGTGGTGTTTTAGCGGGAATTTCAACGGGGCAACCCATTGTCGCCAGCATGGCATTTAAGCCTACTTCTAGTATTCGTCTCGGGGCGAAAAGCATTAATGAGCAAGGTGAAGCTATTGAAGTAATAACAACAGGCAGACATGATGTGTGTGTGGGCTTTAGAGCTGTCCCCATTGCTGAAGCGATGATGGCATTAGTGTTGATGGATCATTGGTTGTGTGTTTTTGGGCAACGAAGAGGGAAAATATGAATACGATTTTACAAATTAGCATACTCATTATTTCTTTATTTATTGTTTGGCGTATTTACAAACAAATTCAAGCTAATCCAGAGATGCTAAGTAAAGAAAACATGGGTAAGAGCTTTACAACAATGGGCATTTTGGCCCTCATTCTAATAGGTGGGGTTGCGCTGATGGTATTGTTATTAAAGCATTAATAGCTGACTTTAAGTCTCTCATCTAAGAGCTTCGTTGCAATCACACAATGAAGCTCATCTTGCCGCAAAAAATTCAATTATTTCTGTCCTTGGAACAAAGCTATTCTTATCTAGTCTAAAAAATAAAGATATATAGTACCTGACCTATGTTAAATCTATAGTCTTAAGAAGAGACATTTGAGCTTTAATTAGCACAAGGAGTAGAGACATGACGCTCTCTAAGGGCACACTTCTCAACGCTTGTCTGCAAAAGCAATATCAATTAGCGAAATCTTTATATGATCAAGGCGAACGATTATCACTTCAGAGTGCGTTAAATCTTGCTGCTAACGATGTAGCCAATATTCCTATTTTATTGAACTTATCTAGTGATCCCGACTTTAAGGAAGAAGAAAGTATAAAATTAGCGGTAGAGCAAAACAATTTAGAAATTATTGAATATCTGAACTTATTGCCTACGATGTCAGCAAAAAGAATTTTTGACCATGCTGTGATAGCAAAAAAATGGGATATTATCGAATATCTTTTTTTAATCGGGTATCACCCGCTTGATTTTGCTGAAGGGGAGCGATTATCAAAAGAGGTAGCCATAGGATACATAAATTACTTGATTTTTGCGAATAAAAATAAATCTTTAAAAATATTAGCTTCCTTGCAAGATGTGCTTACGCAAGAGACAATCGATGAATTATATTTTGGTCAAATAAAAGTGCCAGACTTTAATCTTCATTTACGCATTAGTCAAAAGGCGAAGCGAACTAAGGAACTTACCACTATTTTGCAGAAAGAAACTTTACTAGATGAAGCGTTAATTGAATATTTAAAAGCAGGAATTTATGTCGATGAGTTATTTGTCGAAATGTTTAAAGCAAACAAAAAGGAAACTATTTATCAGTTGCTAAAGCTCGGAATAGACGTTCCGGAAAAAAAGCTCGGCTGTACTGCTCTATTAGTTACTATTAAGTATGGTGACCATTGGCTTTTAGGAAATCTTTTTTCTCTTGGGGGTAACGATTTAGAAAAGGACATTAATTTTATTTTCCCAGAGGATTTTGAACCCTTTACTGACTTAAATGGGGAAACCGCATTATCATACGCATTAAAGGTAAAGAAATATGATGTTGCGCTAAATATTCTACGTATTCCTGGTGTCAAACCATTGAATGAGTCACGAATCATTGAATTCTTAGTAAGGGCTATACAACAAAATGATACTGATGGATTCATTTTCTTGATTAACCATATGAATGCGAGCCAATATTTTTATAATGAAAAAACAGTTAAGCAAATTTCGATTGATTTTGGAGAAGATTTTTTAGAGCTGCTGCAGAAAATTGGCAAGTTAAAAAAGGAAACCTCTAACAATAATGTTATTGCTGAAATTGAAAATGTTGAATCTATTTTGCGTAAAGCGACGCAATTGCAAGAGGCTTTTGCTTGTGAATGGTATAGGAATGATACAAAAGAAATCTCGACGATGATTTTCACAAAAAGTGAAAAGAAGAAAATGTATAAATCACCCGAAACAGGGATAATACAAGTTATTTCTAACAATGATGGTTATAAGAACCCAAATAAAAATGCAAATGATAATCTTGATGTTCAAAGGGGCGAGCCATTAAAAGTAAACGGTGATTCTTCTTCTCCCATTGGATACAATATTCATTTTCCAACTGGAGATGAAATAGACAATATTGTCGTAAATGTTTATGGTGGTGATGGAGATAGCAAAGAAATCTCATATCTGCCAGGTGATCTTGGTAATCTAGATCATTATTTATTACAACGAGGGACAGTCATTATTACTTTAAATTTGCCTGATTTGCTAAAATTAACTGAGTCTCAGAGAAATATGCCTGAAGAGGTACATACAGAAATCCATCAAGCAATTAATAAATTTTATCAAACTTTAAAAAAAGAACCGCAAAAATTACATCCAGCATTAGCAAGTCTAAATATTCAAAACAAAAAAATATTTTTGAAAGGTAGTAGCTTTGGAGGTAGGACAGCTATTAGGCATAGCGAATTATATCCTCAAACATTTACAGGTTATATCTCGCATGATGGTTCTTTATCTGCAGAAATGATTGAAATGAGTGATAGATTAAAGCGACCCATGTATAAGCCCTGGTTGGATCCGGTACAAGAAATAGATAAGATCCAAGAGCCGCTCTTGCTAATGCAAAATAGAGATGACAACAATGTTAATGCTAAAGTAACTCTAGGGTTTTACAAATTACTAGAAGAGCGAAATAAATCTCATTTGGCAAGGGTATGGATAACGCAAGCAGGAAACCCTATTGAGGACAAAAAAAAATCACATAATAAAGGTCATTTTGAACCATCAACACATGAAGATTTCTTACATTATGCTGATACCGTACAAACTTTTCTAAATGAAGGTCCATCTTGCTTACCGCAGATAACGAAATGGCGTGTATTCAAAAATGATGCTTTAGCGAATAAATTTTATAAATCTAGTAATTTGCAAGCAAGGTTTATTGCTGAAGTATTACAAGATTCTCTGTCAAGTCAAGAGAAACTAAACCTACTAAAAGCTTTTGCAGGCCTCACTTCTCTCTCTAAGATGAGTTCGGATGAAATATGGCAAAACCATTATCAACCATTGTTTTATGCTTTACACTTTATTTATAACCTGACCTATGAAGATGCAGCGATTGAGCTACAACGTATAGAGAAATTAGGATTACCGACAGATGAAATGATTAAAAAATCCTTGCTTCTGCAAGCAGATATGGTCAGTCAATTTATGACTGAATTTTATGGTTTTGAAATTTCACCCGAAGCAATTTTAAATGAAAGTATGGTGAAAATTTTTAGAAAAAAATTAGATTCGATTAGAGAAGAAAATAATGAAGTTTTTTATGATCCTAATCATTTAAAGTATATTTTGGGATCTCTTTATCAAGCTAATCCTGAATTGCTAGAGCCATTTTATCCTGCTCTAAATAAGAAACTTCAAATGGAAATACCTGCTGTAAAAGAAGCACTCAAAACGACCCAATTACAGCAGAGAAAATTGCTTGTTCAAGTATGGAAAAAATCTGCAGAACAAACTTTGAAAAATGAATGGACTCGTTTGGTAAAAGAAGTAAAAAATGCACCCACCAGAGATTATTTGGCTAAGTTTACATCTTTATTAGAACTAACAGAGAAAGTATTAAAATTTAAAGATAATCGAGCTGAGGTGATGGCGACATTCGATGGATTGATATTTCATTTTGAAAAACTTGAACCAAAAGATGAACTGCTCTATAGTCATATGGTTTGTGCAAAGTTGACGCATGCTTTATTAACAAAAAGCCAAGAAAACATAAATAAAGCTAAACAGGATTCCATTGAACTTTTGATAAGAGCATTTTATTCCGGTGCTCCCACAAAAGCGCAACAGGAAGAATGTAGTAAAAAAGTGAATGAATACATTGATATTTTAAAAAATACTGTTTCTCTTTCGACCTCATTTTCCCCTTCCTCAAAGAAGAAATAAGATTTTCATTTTCCTTAAACGTTTGATATTAGCAAAAATCATATTGAGTGCTGCTGCATATTAATTTAATCAACTAAAAACATTCAATGAAAAGAGCATCATTTGGCTTTCGTGTGTCCTGCTGGCAATTAGCTAAAGCCTCTTCGAAAGAATTCTACCTTAATAAATGCAAAGAATACTGGTAAGAACATATTTATAAATCTATATTTGAAAAGCTGATATCTACATTTATTGCTTCACAATAGTGAGCTAATTCACAAACAATAGATGTACCTAGGGAGAGACGAGTGAAAATAGTTCGAAAACTTGCTTCGACATCTATGTCGTCATTGGTTTTCGGACTAATGCCTGCAATTTCATATGCCCTTGGCTTGGGTGAAATTCGATTGCATTCCCATCTTAACGAACCATTAGAAGCAGAGATCGCGCTAAAAGATACAAAAGGTATTGAACTCACTGATATCATCGCAACGCTTGCTGAGCCGTCTGCATTTCAAAAAGAAGGTTTAGAAGTAGCTAGCTGGTTAAATGGTATTCACTTTAAAGTAGTTCGAAGCACTGATGGCAAGACTGTGATTCAATTAACAACAGATAACCCGGTCAAAGATCCTTTTGCTGATCTGTTGGTTCAAGCAACATGGCCAGATGGTAAAATTATAAAAGAATACACTTTGTTGCTCGATCCACCCAAAGCATCTTCTGCTAACCAACCGTTGGTGGCGAGCGTATCCGTGCGAAAGAAAAATGCAGCTGTCGAAGAGAAAATAACGGTTACGGCTTCAGCCAAAGGTGGTAAAAATACTTCGTTTGGTGGACAGTATGGTCCTGTCTATCATGAAACGTTATGGAGTATTGCCAAAAAGCTAGTTGCAAAAAGTCCCTTTACGGTTCATCAAGGGGTTGCAGCTATTGTGGAAAAAAATCCACAAGCTTTTAAGAATGGTAATATGCATCAAATGATCCAGGGGGTTGTTCTTAATTTGCCAACCGAAGAAGAATTAAGTCGTCAGGTTGCATTAGATACAAAACAGAAAGGTCACATAACCTCTTCGGAGCAGACTCAAAGTGGGGCGGTAATAGGTTCTCTGGCAGCTAAAGGAATCGAAGAAGCGCCTAAGCCTTTAACCCTAGTCAATCAGCCGTCTTCTGCAGATTTTTCTGAAAATGGAAATAAGCTAAAGGAAAATCAGAATATTTCTTCTACCACTCCGGTATCACAAAGACTCACGATGATAGAAGAAGCACTAGATACATTAAAGCGATCAAATGAAGGTTTACAACATCAAAATGAGACATTGATAACACAATTAGCTCAAAAAGAAGCAGAAATTAACCGACTCAGGACTGCGATGAAAAATACACCTGAATTGGCGGAACATCCTTTGATCTCGCAAGAATCTATTAAACCTCCTACACATGAAGGTTTTGCAGTTGTTGTGCCGGACTATCCTAAAAAAGCAAAAGTTGAACCACCTATTGAGCAAAAAGTTGCAGCAAACAGTGCATTGTCTGGGTTGCCAAAGGATATTTTGACAAAAGATAAACAACAGAACTCAGCAGAAGTTTCAAAGAAATTAAATCAAAACTTAGGAGATGAGAATTATCCTACAACAAAATCTTCTTCTCACGCTAAGAGTGATGTTATATATTTTATTTTTATCTTTATTTTGAGTTGCTCAATTGTAGGTTGGTTATGGTTTAGTCGACAATCTTTATTATCATTAGCAAATGCTATTTCTGAGCGTTTTGTAAAGAAAGCAAGACTCTATCTACAAAAGAAGAGCCCTTCTCCTGTGTCTACACATCCTATCTCAGAACCACTAAGAAAAAAACAGACAGAAGTCGAACGTGTTGAAATAGGGCAAACAAATTTTGATTTGCCTTTTGATTTAAATAAGGCACTCAATGCAGTGGTAGAAGAAGAAAAATTGGCGGTTCGTGAGCGTCGACCAGAAGAGCAGGTTGAAAGCATTATCTCTTCAGCCTCTATAGAGGATGCTGATATTTATATAGCTTACGAGCGATATCCACAAGCAGAGAGAATTCTTCTGGAGATCCTTGAGCACCATTCAGATGCGTGGGAAGCACTATTGAAACTGTTGGAGTTATATGTACTAACAGAAAAGTATGATGATTACAAGAAATGGTATGCTCGAGTGCCTAAAGAGCTTAAAGATATTTCACCTATTATTTGGTCTAAAATTGCATTGCTTCAAGAAAAAGTTCAAATGGAAAAATCAATCGATGTAGGTAGTAAGATTGTTAACGATACTACTTCATCTTCTGTTTTTAAATTTGAGCTTGAAGCACTTGACGATAAACAGCAAGAGATTGCTCAAAAGGATTTACCCGTCCCTAATGTAGAAATATCTGAACCCATTGATAAACCTAAAGCTCAAAAGGAAATGCCAAAAATTAGCATAGGGAGCAGTGAACCTAGAATAAAAAACAAACCCCTTACTCAAAAAGATTTACCAAAACCTCTTGTTGAAATCAGCGAACAGCCTTTACAAGATGAAACAGCTAAAACTACCTCGGTAAAATTGGAGCTGGTTAAAGAACCAGAAGATTGGCAATCACAGCTGTCCTTAGCCAAAGCATATATCGATGTAGGAGATATTGAGCCGGCTAGAGATATTTTGGTTAATATCTTATCACAAGGTACGCCTGCCCAAGCAAAAGAAGCGCAAGCACTTTTAGATCGCATCAATAAAACCTAATAATACGTCTGCAGCTATGTCAATCGCCCTCAAAAAACTTTGGTTTACAGTTTATATCTTAGAAACATTATTCTTGTCATTGCTTCGCCACGCTTGCAATAACGAGGTAACATTCTTATGTCTCTCCAGCCCTTATTTCGGTGCATTACCATACATCAGCCGCTGATTCCTCATGGCGAAGCCCCCTATAATGACCTACTCCCAAACTTGCATTAGAGTACATTGGCCTTTAGGACGATATTACATCGTTTTATTCTATGGTGTAATAAACCTAAGTCGACTGAGATCGACAGGCATAACGAAGTTCTAGGGGGCTAAATATAACAATAAATAACAAAAATTAGGGGGATAAAATAATAATAAAGGGGATTATAAGAACAATCTATACATGGGGGAGCCCTAGAATTATTTTCTAGGGCTTTTTCGTTTTTATATTTGGAATTCTTTACAGCTTTCTGCGGATCATAATCAGCACAGATAATTTTAGGGCGGCAACCCCTTAATTTGAAGGCTTGGCTAAGTGTTTTACAAAGCGGCGAAGGGATATAAAAGTACATCATAGCTGTGCATGTAGCCAACAAAAAATCTTCTTCAAAGACTATAACAGCACTTCTTTTTACCTAGGTCATCTTCTTTGTGCTAATAGTAATATGAGTAGTTAGTAAGTTAATATATTTCCATGAAGTACATAAGGCTAGGAGATAAAGCTGTGATTTTTCCAGTCAAAAAAATACAGGCACAAACACGTGTGTTGCCACGATTTTTAGCTGCTCAGTCTATATTGGCAAAACCAACCCCAAGATCCTCAACATCAGATTCATTTAATCTTTTTGGCAATCGTTTTGCCTCTTTGATGCAAAAAGAAAATCTAGAGGGTTTGCAACCTTATTTAATTGAAATAGATATTAGCGAAGAAATTTCGCTTCTAAAGGCTGAGTACTCTTTGGAAATCACTGTGCCTGTTTTAGGGATGACAGATCTGCTTGGTTTTACTCAAAACGCACAGCAATTTGCTTGTCCCGTAGCGATAAATGGATTTGGTGCAAAATCTGCTACCGATACATTTAATAATTTCCCTCATCCAGATTTTGTGCTCATCACAGATATTGCAGGTAATCAATATGAAGTAGTTGTGACACCAGATGGCAAAATTGAATTACCCAGCGATGGTACGGGTTTGTTTTCAATTGTTTCTTCTATTACGTACATTTATAGTGAAAGACAAATTAAGTTTGGGGCTGGATTGGAAAATTTGCAATCTGAAGCAATAGCAGAGAATAAGCTTTTTCTTTTGCCACCCATAAATTCCTTCGAAACATTTACATCTCAAATATGTATTACGCATATTGATAATGATCATAAAAGAAAGGTTGATACTATACGTAAAGTTGAGATTAAATATCCAACAATGACGCTAGATGATTACCAGCCTAAAGTTATTACCAATCGAATTTCCTCAGGAGATACGGACTTGTTATCTGTAGGAATATCTTGGCAGACAAAATCAACATTTAATCATCCCTTAACAGCATGTGTGACAGTTGAATCAATTCACGATACAAGTGTTGCTGATGCTAATGGTTGGTTGCAGCATCCTATTGATCCTAATATGTATACAAAACATATTGGATTAAGTGAAAATACATTAAATTTTCTCATTAGACGTGTCTATTCTGAATATGATTTAATGAAGGATTACTTAAAAGGGGATACGTTCAGCTTATCTCATCAAAATGGCTACAATAATTTTCTTTTAATGCCAGAAGTTTTTGGTCGATTTTATGATTTTCTGATCCATGATCTCATTCATCACAAACTACCAGCGGATTTTCTTTTTGCAAGAGTTCCCACAGAGCGCTTACGTGCTTTAGAAACTTCAGATATTCCGGTTGATTTTCACGATAGTATTGTTCTTTCTCGATTACAGGCTAATCTTGCCGAAGATAATTTTCAGGATTTTAAGAAACTGTTTCGATCTGAAGCTTCGACGCAAAATGAATTGGCTGATTATTTTATCTTACGAACAGATCGTTTGCAGGATAGTATACCGCAAGTAAGCGTTACTTTGATTGCTAAGAGCAACCTGTTTGAGAGTGGATTGCCAGATTATCATGCGAACGTGAAAACTGGGGCTACATGGGGACGATTTTCAGATGAGCCTACACAAGCTTCAGCTCAGTTATCACCGGAACAGAGTTTACTGAAATCAGGTATATACAATGCTATTGATTTAAGTGAGGTTTTAGAGTCGGCTTCTGGGTGGACGCCCATGATGGCAACAACTGCACAAGAAATGGGCAAACAAGTGGATATTTCTTCTTCTACAGAAAAAAAAGACCCAATTGATAACAAGAAAGAAGAGAAAACCAATCCTTCTGCTACGAAGGAAGTTGACCCTTCACGTATTCATACAAGGCGCTAAAAATCTCGCCTCATATTAAAATTCTTGATACTATAGGGGACTTTATTTTGAGTATAAAAGTCCCTTTCTAAGAGCATGCAACGAATCGCTTTAGGCCTTGAATATAATGGTGCCAACTATTTTGGGTGGCAACGACAAAATCATAGGCCATCCATTCAAGCCCATTTAGAAGCTGCAATCGCAAAAATTGCTGATCACGCCGCTCCTGTATTTTGCGCTGGGAGAACAGATGCTGGGGTTCATGCCTATGGTCAGGTAATACACTTTGACACCTGTTCCGAGCGACCAGAAATTGCCTGGATAAGAGGTATTAACAGCTATCTACCTAAAGATATTCGTGTGCTATGGAGCAAGCCTGTTAGCACAGATTTCGATGCAAGAAAATCCGCATTTTCTCGACGTTATTGCTATATCATCGCTAACCGCAAAACGAGCCCTGGCATTATGCATCAAGCCATTACTTGGGTTCTTGAGCCATTAGATGTTATAGCTATGGATAAGGGAGCACAATATTTACTTGGTTGCCATGATTTTAGCTCATTTCGAGCGGCAGGGTGTCAAGCGAAAACGCCAGTGCGCACCATTCATGCCATAAGGGTCTATTCTCAGGGCGGTCATATCATTCTTGATATTACAGCTAATGCCTTCTTACACCATATGGTCCGGAATATTGTCGGGACCCTACTTAAGGTTGGGGCTAAACAATATCCTGAAGCGTGGATAGCAGATGTATTAAATGCAAAGGACAGGCGTATGGCAGGGATGACCGCTTCTGCAAATGGTTTGTATCTTGTAGATGTTGGTTATCCCGAGCAATTTTGTCTTCCCACCTTTCCTCATGCCCCTTGGTTTTTAGATGTCTAACTTTTATTGAGCTGATTTAAGAAACAGCAGATCCTATCTTCTATTTTAGTAGGTTGTCGCTGCCTCTTCGTGTTGTGGCTGAGTATGCGACCTGCAAAAGGGGACGATTGTATTGATTAATAAAGTAAACTGAGTTAAAGTGTGCGCTTTAAAAAATTTACCCACTGTTACAGGTACATGTGGTAAAGATTGAAAACGATTTTCTTAGAATATCGTAGTTGTACTAGCTTCTATTTGTTAGTTAAAAGCCTTAATTTGCTAATAAATTTAAGTGGGTAAATGTTAGAGAGTATAATAGCGCGATCATCGGTGTAAGGTGCCATATAATGAGTTGGTTTCAAAAATTACTGCCGTCTAAAATTCGTGCCAGTGCAAACAAAAAAAAATCTATACCCGAAGGCTTATGGACGAAGTGCCAGTCATGTGGGGTTGTTTTATTTAGAGCAGAATTAGAACGTAATTTAGACGTTTGCCCAAAATGTAATTATCACAATCGAATAAACGCTCGTACGCGACTCGATCAATTCCTAGATAAGGATATTCGCGAAGAGATTGGGGAAAGCATTGAGCCTCAAGATAAACTCAAATTTAAAGATACAAAAAAATACCGTGACAGGTTAAGTGCTGCTCAAAAAGAAACAGGCGAAAAAGATGCGCTTGTTGTGATGAAAGGCACCTTATATGGGATCCCTGTTGTTGTAGGCGCTTTCGAGTTTAATTTTATAGGCGGCTCGATGGGGAGAGTGGTTGGAAAACGGTTTATTTTAGCTGTTGAAGCTGCTATTGCTGCACATGTCCCATTTATCTGTTTTTGCACAAGCGGTGGTGCAAGAATGCAGGAATCGCTTTTTTCATTAATGCAAATGGCGAAAACAAGCGCTGCCCTCACTAAGCTATCCGCCGAAAAATTACCTTTTATTTCTGTTTTACTTGATCCTTGTATGGGTGGAGTTTCAGCAAGTCTTGCTATGCTAGGAGACATCAATATTGCTGAACCAAAAGCACTAATTGGATTCGCAGGTCCTCGCGTGATAGAACAAACGGTGAGACAAACTTTACCAGAAGGGTTCCAACGTAGTGAATTTTTATTAGAACATGGCGCTATCGATATGATTGTAGATCGCCGTGATTTAAGAGCAAGAATCGCATGTATTCTTTCTAAGCTTCTGCGACAAGGACATCCAAAAGAACTTATTTCTGCAAGCGAAGGGGCTCATCTTCTATTAGAGAAAATGGAAAAATGAGCACTAAAGATCATTTTGATCTTGAAAAGTGGTTAGCGTATTTAGAGCAATCTCATCCCCTATCAATAGAATTAGGTTTGGATCGTATACGTGAGGTAGGGGAACGAGGGAGATTGTTTCAATTTCCTTTCCCTGTTGTCACAGTGGCAGGTACGAATGGAAAAGGATCAACAGTCTCAGCATTGAGCAAACTGTTACGTGAAGCTGGGTTGAATGTGGGGACTTATACCTCCCCTCATCTCTTGCGATTTAACGAACGGATCCAAATCAATGGCGAATGCGTGTCAGATGCAGAAATATGCCAAGCGTTTAGATATATTGAAGCACTGCGTATAAACACATCGCTTACTTTTTTTGAATTCACTACATTGGCTGCATTTTATATCTTTAGACATTCTGCGCACGCGTTGGATATTGTCATACTCGAGGTGGGACTTGGGGGACGCTTAGATGCAGTTAATGTTATCGATCCAAGTTTAGCGATAGTTACTTCCATAGGATATGACCATCAAGAATATTTGGGGGATACTTTAGAAGCGATTGCGTTTGAGAAGTCAGGTATTTTCAGGCCTAAGATCCCTATCTTATTGAGTAAAAAAGCAAAAATATCAACTTTGTTAGAGAGAGCTTTAATCTTGGGCAATCCCCTTGTGGTAGAAGGGGAGCACTTTGATTATGAGCAAAGCAAAAGCAGATGGCGTTATGGTAATAAAGTTTTCAAACTACCACGCTTTTATTTACCTCCAACTAGTGTTTCCTTGGCAATGGCTGCCTATACTTTGTTGGGAGAAAATCATTTTTCATTACCACCGCTTTGTGAAGTCATCGATGCATTTGCAAATGTGATGATGGTAGGACGGTATCAGCAAGTGGAAGTAGATGGGATAAAAGTGATTTTTGATGTGGGGCACAACGAAGATGCCAGTCACTGGTTAACCAATCAGCTGCGGAGCCTAAATCTGCAAGGAAAAATAATTGCTGTCTGGGCAAGTTTAAGTGATAAAGCACTTTCTGCGATTGTTGCACCAATGAAGCAGATGGTCAGTACGTGGTGTATAGGTGAATTAGTAGGTGTGAAGCGAGCAGCTTCTACACAGATGCTTCAAGCTGTATTAAGAGAGCAGGGTATAGAAGATATTTTAGCGCATGCTTCAATTGAAGCCGCTTTTACCAGTGCCCAAAGAATAGCTAAAGCAGGAGATTCAATTGTGATTTTCGGTTCGTTTTATACCGTATCACAAGTGCTGGAAAAATTTCCGGGACAAAATAAAACATTTCAAGATAATGGTTTATTCTGCTGCGATGTTACCAGACAGGCTTCATAGCTGATTTAAAGTAGAACTAACGTAAAAGGTAATGACATGGACAAGCTAAAGGAAAAAATCTTTGGACTTATTGTTGTTATCGCTTTAGGGGTTATTTTTATCCCCATGCTATTTAATAGCTCTCACAAACAGCATGCTCGTCTGGCAAAAGATCTACCGCGCGCACCTGAAAGTAAAGTAGATGCAAAGACCTTGCAGGAACCGCAAGCCATTTCATCGTTAAAAGGCGATAAAGAGCAAGCGCAGCCAAAAAATGAGGCTATCACTGGTCAGGCGACTGAAAAGGAAGTAGAGGTAGCCGTCAATGCGGCGGAATTATCGCCTTCGGTTGAAGCAAAACAAAAAGAAGAGACTGAGAGAGAAAAACTTGCTCAAGAGAATGCGGAGAAAGAAAGATTAAAGCAAGAAAAAGCAGAAAAAGAGAAATTAGCGCAAGAGAAAGCTGAGAAAGAGAAATTGGCGCAAGAAAAATTAGCACAAGAGAAAGCAGAAAAAGAAAGGCTAGCGCAAGAAAAAGCAGCAGAAAAGGAAAAGTTAGCGCAAGAGAAAGCTGAGAAAGAGAAATTGGCGCAAGAAAAATTAGCGCAAGAGAAAGCTGCAGAAAAAGAAAGATTGGCCCAAGAAGAAGCAGCAGAAAAGGAAAAGTTAGCGCAAGAGAAAGCTGAGAAAGAGAAATTGACGCAAGAAAAATTAGCGCAAGAGAAAGCTGCAGAAAAAGAAAGATTGGCCCAAGAAAAAG
>Ga0209935_1000492_pt1 | contig 96449 bp, 95 predicted proteins | sample ThiBio_1000_plan_2_FD_183958 | JGI IMG/M metagenome (GOLD analysis project Ga0209935, IMG submission 183958) | Wastewater bioreactor microbial communities from Cape Town, South Africa - Thiocy_cont_1000_plan (SPAdes) | ecosystem: Engineered > Bioreactor > Thiocyanate-remediating >... | reverse complement strand
TTCAGAAGAACGTGAAGAAAACAACACCCATACATCTTAAGAAGAACATCGAGAAACAAGATCATCGATGGGCTAGTAAAATTCACGTAAAAAATCGTTTATCGGAATAGAAAATTCGAATCAGCTAGATGTCTGCTCGTTTCTCTTCGTAATATACGTCGAGGTAACACATACATGGTCATATACAGCCCAACGTATTCTGTTTCTCACACGTGTACACAAGAGGTCGCGAAACAGCCACTTAGCTGACGAGGATTTTCCTCTCTAGTGATTTCGGTTATATATGAAGAAAAGAATCAAATTAAACCCAACAAGCTAGAACTAAAGATATCGCTGACACACAAGAATCAAAGAAATAAACCAACGAATCAAATCTCAAGATTATTAAAGGACATAAGACGTGACGTCATGGGTCCGAGTGGCTATCTTCTTCGGCTTTTATTAGACAGAACATGTGTGAAGTCTCTTCCTCTTTTAGTTAGTTTTTTATTTAAGTTTTTTGTCCCCTTGCCGCGATACTTGTACACATGTAAAGTCTATATTATCAATAAAAAACTTTTTTAACAAAAAAAAAAAAAAAAAAAAAAAAATATTGATTTGATAATGGGGTCCAGGTCGAATAAGCACGGCCGTATTGATCGCCCTAGGATTTCATGTTTTTTTTTTACACTTGTTCGAATTATTTTGGTTGTGTTACATAAAGAGTCGCGTATAAGAAGTCGATTCTACACACATTTAAATTTCATTTATAGATCCTTCAATTAACATGATAAGTCTCCTTTCGTAAAATACAACAATAAGCATTGTCATTATGGACGGCAGACACACAATCTGAATTGAAAGCATGATGAGTATGTATATATAAAACGATAGTTCATAAATGAATGAATAAACAAAAAATGTCAATGAATTGTCCTTTTGCTGATTTACCTGTCGAATTATTGTTTCATATTTTCAAGAATCTCAACAACATCGATATTTTATATTCACTTTCTGGCGTCAATCAAAAGTTTGACATGATTATTTTTTGTGATCGAAGGTTAAGTGAATATATTGATTTGACAATGGATTCATTAAATGAAACAAGTCATTCGAGAACAAATTTTTTGCATCGATTTATTTCGACTATTTTACCTAAAATTTGTACTCAAATTGAATGTTTTCGTATACCTGGGCATATTTCGGAAAAAATCATCGAAAATAACAGTTATATAAACTTACACAAACTAGATCTAATCAATGTCAGTTATTCGTTGATTTCTCGAATCTTCAATGGTATTCTAATCAGTCAACGAGAGAACTAACTCATATTCTTTCTGTATTTATAGAAAAGTCTTCATTTATTCAAAATTATCGAGCACAAATCCATGAATTAGTTCTTCAAATCATTCCTGAATTTACACGTGGATTATTTAGTGATCAGATAGTTTATATCGATCGAATATTCAGAGAATTTTCGAGTTTAAAATGTTTGGATATAACTGTAATTAAGGACCGTTTTGAATTATCAATATTTCCTTCAACAATATGCTCATCATCGACTATTACTCAGTTGAATGTTAATTTGCATAACATCGACGATTTGCTCTGCTTTCTCGACGGTCGTCTCAGTCAATTACAATCATACAACGTTCGACTTTACTTTGTACATGATCCATCATTGATGCGAACGGATATGGATCGAGGAAAAATACAGCGTCAAACAATAATTCTACTGAATAAAACAGTATAAGATATAATTCTCCGGGAAAAAGTTGATGATTGCAGTATTTTTGTAGACAAAATTGGACGAATTGAAACACTTTTCATTGTTCGTGAAAAATACAACAAGTGAATTTGGCAGTCTAATCATTCCAATTGTTTGTCGAATGAACATTCTTGAAATACTTCAACTATCAATTACTGTGTCTCAAGGAAATTCTTTGATTGATTGTATCTACTTAGACAAACAGATTGTTAAAAACATCGCATCTTTGCGTCGATTTGAATTCGATATTGTTTCTCGTATGTGTTTCAATGATATTCGACGAACATTTACTGAAAGAGAATACAATGTCGATGGTTACATCAATTATTATGTTCAATTAAGAAGTAAAATTTGTCAATGTCATGTTTATTCGATTCCATTTAACATGAAATATATGCAAGGCATTGCTCATTGTTTTCCAGGTGGTTTATTCTCAAATGTTAATGTGTTATATATACAAGATTCAGTTGCACCTTTCGAACCGATGTTTTTTGTTAAAATTTCACATGCATTTCCCTCAATTCGTCGTTTAACAATATCTAATCTTAATGAACAGACAAAAAAAGAAGTAAAAGACCTATCAATTGTCAAATTTCCTCGTCTTGTCGAAGTCAAAATTCTCTATAGTCATATGGATTATGTAGAACAGTTTCTATTGGATTCAAAAACGTCTGCACCATATCTAACTGAACTTCATGTGCACTTTGAACATTTGGTCACAGTAACTGATAACTTCACACGTGAAGAAACTCGTTCGATTTGTGCAAATTTAAACGTGCTCCATTTCGGCTTCCAAATAGACGTACTATATTCAGAGGAGTTTTATGAAAAAGATGTCTTGTAAATGTATAGGTCTTTTTGTTTTTATAATATAATAAGCAACCGATTGTACCGCACGGAATGTGTAAGGTGACTGGACAAAGATGCAAGTGCAAAAGAATAGAGAAAATCCAAGAGAAAACAAACAAACAAAACAAAAGGCGACAATATTTCAAATAGTACACAGACATTTAGACTGTGAATATCACTGAAGAAGAAAACAACTATACACACACACAAACACACACTCAGTTAGATAACAAAATTTCGTTGTATTAAACAAAAGAAAACGTATGTATATGATTTGAGTTAATTGTAATGTTTAATAAGTGAATCTACGGATGTTATATTTCCACCACGACGTTTGAGATTCTCAAGTAATTGATTAGCTGTAGCACTAAATCGTTGTGGACATGATGAACCTAAAATTAAGTAAATTATAACATCGAAGCAAATCAAGCCAGAAGTGTATATTAGAAGCAAGAGCATATTATAATATGTGAATGAATAGAACTCCCCAGTTATCTTAACCACACCCAGTGATGATGCAACGTTTTCTTCAGTTTTATATCCTACTACTGCACAACGAAATTAAAAAACAAACAACGACAAGAACTAAGAACATATATAAAGTCTATAGCCCATCATGCAGAGAAGAAGTCAACGTATTGATCGAACGTATATCTCTTACAGAATAAATATTTGAGTATAAATATCAATAGCGATGATGATAAATAGCTGAAAAGACCAATTTATGCACACGATGATATCGAAACGATGACTTACTGTTGAATTCGACTCCATTTGTTGTTATACAATTATTGAAAAATGTTGTTGACGGTTGAAGTTTATTGATATTAAATTCGAAGCCAGTTGAATTCTCACTTCGACGAGCTTTCGCCGCTGCAGCACGTTGTGCAATGACCGACGAAAAGTTACTATCTAATCGAGGATCAGTTATCGATGGAACGGCGGTAACTGTTCGACGAAGTGTCGACGGTGATGGTGGAGGTGGAAATCCATTCGGAGGAGTTAGATCTTCGATAATGATGTTTTTCATTTCGAGAGGACGATAGTTTGTTGGACGAACTGTTTGTGTACGAATTGGTATTTCGACATCGACTTTTTTCAAACGATTTTTTGCTTGTTCGATTTGCTTTTGAAATTCATTGGCTACTACTGGTTCAACTTTCGGTGTCGGTTTCGAAACAACAACAGCAACAGGCTCGATTTTCGGTTTCGCATCGAAATTAGCCGGTAACGGCGGCGGAGGAGGTGGAGGTGGTGCTGAAACTGGACTTTCATTCTCGATAGTTTTCGTCGAAATATTCGTCGCTGCATAATGTTGTTTTCGATTGTTCGAACGTCGTTTGACTTCGCTTGGTTTTGACGGTAATGTATTGCCGATGGTGTTCGTTTTAAATGTTGACATATTCGATGTACTCAACGACAATGATGGCGTCATATAAATGCCAATGCCATTCTCTTCATTTGAATTCATTTGTGAATTTGTTATTTGATTACTGTTCATTGATGATAGAGATGTTTCTTCATCGGCTTCATTCGATGATGAATTCGAATTGCAACGGAGTGTCGATAGATTCGGTACGCTCACAGCGGGAACTAACGGACGAGAATTCGTCGTAGTAAAACAATCGTACAACGAAGAATCACGTTCAGGAACGATCGGCTTCGGTTTAATGCGAAGTGATTGCGTGCCATTGTCGATACGTGTCTTGGATATTGAGACGTAAGCTTCGGACATACTTCCGTACTCGTATTCGGGCAGATCTTCTAAGATATAGGCAAAAGAAATGAGTTGTTGATCGAGAAGGAATGAAGACGAAGATTTTTTTCATGCGATTATATTTGAAATGAGCTACCTACCACCGAACGGTTTGTCAAAAAGCGGACGAAGAGGTGCTGAAATAGGTTTATGAGATGATCCCTGGTCATTATTTTCTTTTCTTTTTTTTTTCGATTTACCTCGACGTCGATAGGGCAAAGAATGTGATGCTGCATAATGCGATTGCGTCATTGTTGACATATTTGCTGTCACAACTTTCAATGCGAGAGTATTTCCGGCACGTTTGATCAGATTAACACAATCTTCATGTGGCATTGAAATAACATTGATACCATTGATCTATTCGATCGAGAAATATTAAAAAAAACGAACTGAATTTAAACGAAAAATCTACTTCGAGAACGTAATCATTTTGTTTGAGACCAGCTTTGTCAGCATTGCTTCCTTTTTCAATACTATCGAGAAATTGAAGAGCAGGAAATGATGGCGATGGAGTAAAGAGTTTTCCTGCCACTAGAATTAACATTTTCGATTTGTTTTTGTTTGTTTGTATAGAAAATCGAAATTTACCACGAGAACCACGAAGAACAAATCCGAAACCCTTTTTTCCTCGCTGTAAAACCACTGTCCGTGGTGTATAAACATCACTATTGATCATTAAAGCTGAGAGAGCATCACGGCTGATCACAATTGTATCATCATTTGTCATTTCACCTTTTTCTTTAACAAAACATCTTTCTCAAATCTGTTCTTTTCTTGCGAAAACTTACTAAAAACGCAAATATCTTGAACATGATTACTTGGAAACCATCCTTCCATATCCTTGCATCGTCCTTCGAGAAATCCCTGTTCTCCCACACTCAAAACTAAATTCAATCACAAAATAAATCATTGAAAAACCGAAATCGCAAACATACTTTCGACAATATCTCCTTTGTTGATCGATAATTCTCCAGGTGTATTCGCTTGATAGGATTTAATACACAAAGATTTTCTACCGGGAGCTGCTGCATACAAACGTTTTCGTTTGCATGTGTAACCAGCATTTGTACCGTTGGGTGAGTTTGACGACAAATGTGACGCACATTCACTTCCGAATCCGTGATCGCTGAATGATTTCGGCGATGAACTTCGACTGGATTGATGTTGTTGAGAGAATTGTTCGTTGGTTGATGGCGAATGACTTCGACGTAGAAGATTGATGCCGTTCAATTTCGGCATACTTTGAGAACGACTATTGAACGACAATGAATTCGAATGTTTGTCCGGTTCGATGTAAATCGAACGACGTTTTGGATTGATGATTGGCGTTTCACGAAATGGAACAACATGATCGGTCTTATGCGATTGAATAATCGAGCCAATCGACGGATTTTGTGAGACTAACGCGAGTTCGTATGGTGTTTGATTCGATTTATTTACAATTGTTGTATCAGCACCACGAAAAAGCAGAACACGAGCACATGCTTCCTGATTTATTGCCGCACAAACATGTAGCGGCGTGTTTCCAGCGAGATTAATTGCATTGATATCGGCTCGATAGAAGAGCAAATGTTCGATATGTTGAACAAGACCAAGACGACATGCTTGATGAAGTTCAGTCGAGAGATAATCATCTCGACAGTTAACTATCGAATGATCTTGTAACAATAATTGACAACAATATGATGAATCATTGATGGTTTCGGTTTGTTTGATTAGAACTGTATGATAAAGTGGAGTTAAACTTTTTTCATCATAAACATTTGGCGAAGCACCAAGCTCCAAAAGAACCTAACGAAAAATCGAAGTCAATCAATCAATCAATCGAAACAAATCTTTTCTCTCTTACAATGACAGATTCTTTTCTCGAATAGATTGCAGATTTATGCAATGGAGTTAAACCCCCGTTTCGAGTTCGAAAATCCAAATGAGCACCACCATTAACCAATGTCATTATCATCGATCTCGGCTCGAGAAGATCAATACAAGCACATGAAAGTGCAGTTTCTAAAAAAAATCATCGAGACACACTATTGACAAACAGATCAAAGCATATATTTGTTTACCATCATTGGAAATGTGAACATTAGGATCGAAACCTTTTTCTAAATATCTTGCAACTTTAGCGACTTGATTTGTTTTGATACATTCAACGAATTTCTTTGTACTAATCTATATTCATACAAACAAACTAAAGAAAATATTTCGAACTTCTTTGTTGATCATACTTTGGAATTGATGTTCTTTTGAACTAAATGAAGTGCTTTGTAAACTCGACGTTTGTATTTAAACTAAACAAAAGTTCAAGTTTTTATTGAACAATAACAAACAAAAAGAAAACACTTACTTCGAGAAAACTAACAGTTCCACTCAATGGATATTCTTTCAAACATCGAGATTCATCGAGAAATTTGCCTGCTCGACCATTACATGGTGGCAAATACAAACCGAAATTCAATCCATCATTTAATTCCTAAATAAAACAAATACTTTCCCTTCTCCTCCTTCTTCTTTTGTTTTATTACTCGAACAAGAACTTGTAAAACTTTCTGTTTGGCACTCCAAACTGTATCATCAAGATTAAATTTGAGTACTTTTTGTAGATTATGATCTTCAACAGCTATTCGTATGTATATAAAATTATTATCTTGTTCAATTCCACTATCATCTTTTTCGTCCTGTTGATTTTGCATTGGTTTATGTTCATTTAACATTTGAAAATCATCTAGAAGAGAGAAAACATTTTTTTTTATCGTAATATGATCGCTTAGACGTGCTTTATTTACTCTTCAATTCTTATCACTCAGTTCAACGAAGGTGAGAAGACACACAATCACGAACTATCGGTCGTTGCCCCTGTCTGGAGCAATAAAAACAAATCAACTTTTGTCTGTCGTCGAAACAATAAAAAAACAGAGAGAGAGAGATGAAAACTACGAGGCACCTGTTGGGGAGTTAAAATTAAGTTATTACATCATCGATTTCTATTCAATCAACAGTAGCAAATCGAAATACAACTATGCGTGTGTATATTTGTTAACCTCAATATTGGACATATAAGAAGATAAGACGTTTGGTGATGTTCGTTGTCCTATTCTGTCTTATACACAAAGGTGTATATGGTGATGTTAACGATCGATTGGGAGGGGTGACCGATAGGCGCTGTCTAGGAGAGAAGAGAGGAGAGAAGAGCAAATAGAAAAAATGAACCCATATACGATATAACATTCATGTCTTAAATAAAAAAAACTGATTAAGCAGATTTAAGCATTTGTATTTCTCATATATCAAAATCAAAACAGAAAAATATGTATACGTATTTCGAGAAAAGGAAAGAAAAAAACGAACGTGTGAATTGAATAATGATTTAAAATGACATACGATTGCTCTGCATGTATGTAGTACGGATTCATGTAAGCATGAATACAAGGTCTTTAAAATGATGTAATTTTTCTCTTGAGCATTTCTTTTTCCCTTCTCTTTTAATATATAACATGTAAGAAAAGATAATAATTGGGTGAGCTACTATTCTAATGGCTTTTATAGAGCATCTGTGTACTGGCACCGAGAGTGAAAACCTTGAAGATATAAGTGGTACGTGTGCCGAAAAAAGAAAACGAGAGAGAATGAAAAAGAAAGAAAGAAAGAAAGAATAGTCATCATTCTAATGAGTCTAGTAAAGTAAAATGAAGGTCGAGAGGACTTTGACGATGTATGAAAGAATTTTATCCGCTGGGGAATACCACCAAGTGAGACGATCAAAATCACTGAAATCGTCGAATGTTTGTCTTAAAGTAAAATAAATAGTTTCTTCGTTTTCTATATCGTTTCGAAAGAAAGAAAATAATCGATCATGTCAAACAGGGTCATTCATATTTTCATCACAAGAGAGAAGACAAATCCTTTTCTCAATATTGATGATCATCTTATCAACAATTGTATACTACGAGAGATAGAGAGAGAGAGAGAGTTGATTTAGGTGACCTATCCAGGAAATCAATCGAAGAAGAAGAAGAAAAAGTTGTCCCCTTTAACTTTGTGATAAAATTCCTACTTTAAATTGCGTGTGTCCACCATATGAACACGGGGAGAAAGAGAATAAGTCAAAGTGAGAGTGCGGAGTTGAACTGGCCGACTAAAATGAGTAACCAACGTATGAGAAAGGAGAAGGAGAAGAAAAAGTGAGCTTTTTTTGTGACCGATGTTGTATAAAGAAGAGAGGGAGAGAGAGGAGAAGGAAAAAAATCAAGACATTTAAAACATTCAACTTGAATGAATAAAATTCTTTTTTTTTCTCTCTCTTCTTGTAAACTATTTTGGCAGACGATAAAAATACGTGTGTGCGCTTATCTTTCTAAGTAAAATGAATAACAAAATGTCTTATCATTGAGTTAGTTGAATTTGAAACAATCATCATCATGAATACGAATAATGGCGAAGAATTTGCGACAGATTTTCTTCAGCCAACAATCGACAATGGTGTCGATCAGTTAGTTGATCGTGCTCAAAACATAGCTTTGGATAGATTAATTGAGGATAAATTAGAAGCTTTGAAATTAGCTGGTCAAGATTTGAAAACGTCTGTCAACGAAAGAGTTGACCATTTGATTTTACAAGCCAATGAAAAACGTCCATCAAAGGATGATTTCGATTATGAAGAGAAGATTCAATTGTACAATGCTTGGCTCGATGAGGTGACTAAAGGTGTTCGTCGTGTGAAAACATTTTTCGAAAATCTTTGGGAGAAAATCGATGAATTACTAACGAAAATCTTCACTTGGATTCGTGATGGTTTCAAGAATTTAACGAAGAAAATCTCTCGAGCGTTTCATATCATTAAAACGACATTAACTCGAGAGAATCAACTGCCGATAGATGTCACTCGATAACAAATAAATAAACAGACAATATCGTTCTATCTGATTCGACGTTTCTATCTCTTCTCATTCGAGAGCAGTTCTTTTTTATATTATTAATCGTTGTTGTTGTTGTTTTATTCATTATCATCATCATCGAATTATTTTTAGGAGAAAAGCTTTATTCTATCGAGCGGAAAGACATGTTTATTAATGTAGCATGTTCTCTTTTATTATGCCTTGCAGATGGAAAAAGAAATAGATATATATGTTTGTATCTAGTCAAATAAAGTTTGTTTTTGATCATGATTAGAATGGAGGATACAATCCTAATAGTAAATAATAAGAAAATGAAACGAACAAGAGTTTTCTTTCCTTTTCTCCTTCGAAACTATCTGTCTGATTGTCGAAGAAAGATAACTAACCGATGAAAGAGTCAATTATCAATCTATGTCGATGCGCGCGCTTTCTCTGTCTTGTCATATTTTCTCTCAAGGTTTCCTTTTTTTTTCTCCCTTCTTTCTTTCTTTTTTTCTCCTCTTCTATTCTATTTCCTCTATTTCGTGTTTTGGCTTGAAAGAGAAAAGCAAACGAGGAAAAAATGATGATGAACGAGATTTCAATAAAGAAAACCTAATTAGTTTCTTTTCCAACGATGTCAGACCGACGGCAACGAATATCATCCGTGCTAACAAAGTATGTACAAACAAGGAAACACCTTCGTTCTTTGGGGCATTTCGAAATCCATCGAAACTGAATAAGAGAATCTATTTTTCAGATGGACAGCAATCATGAATGACAATCCAATTGATCCGTTGAATTCGTCGATTGAAACGAGTCATCTCGATCCATTAGTTGGCGTCGGCAATCTTTGTCTCGAGAATCCGTCGGCATCGAAAGTTCGTCTTCGACAATTGTTGAGACAAGTCGAAAAAGAATTCGAAACTGTTCTCATTGAAAATGTTGCGCTGAGAAAAGAACTCGAACGTTATACAACAACAAGCACAAATCCGACGGCACATGCGCCAACAACCACAACAACAACAACAAGCAAATTACGAGCTTCGAACATTCTACCGATGATTCGAAATCGTGTTGTGCTGAGAACGGGAGCTCAGTCGGATGAGCTGGTTTTTTCATCGACAAATCAACATCGAGACGTGATTTGGGATGTTCAAGTCGGCGGTGCCGATGATCGATACATAGCCTCGGCATCTGCTGATAAAACTGCGATTATCTGGTCGAGAAAAACCGGCCGATCGCTGATTAACTATCAAGGTCATCGTGGAAGTGTTAATTCCTGTCGTTTCGGGCATTTCGATCATGATTTAGTTTTAACAGCGAGTGGCGATCACGATGTACATATTTGGAAATGTTCACAAGAAGAGAATAAAGACGATGGTGATGATGATGAGAATGAAAATACGACGCAGATTATTCGAAATCCATTGTTAGTTTTGCATGGTGACGAGGTTATTTCATGTGCCGATTGGCTTCAACGCGATCAACTCGTATCAGCGTCATGGGATCGAAGTGCAACACTTTGGCAAGTCGAAACAGGTACTTCACTTCGAACTCTCTACGGACATGATGGTGAATTAACTTATGTATCCTGTCATCAAACAAAACCATTAGTCATTACATCTTCTCGTAAATCTCAAGTTTTCTGTTTGATTAATTGAAATCGACGGGTTTTTTTCTTTAGGCGATGGCACATTTCGTCTATGGGATTGCCGAACTCCGAGTCATTCAGTTCAAATATTCAATGGTCATACAAAAGCAGTGAACTCAGCGTTATTCATTTCGAATGATCGTCTTGTTTCGTCGTCCGACGATGGGTTCGTTCACATCTGGGATTCACGTTCGACGAGTTGTTCGCCATTGATTTCTCTCGAATGCGTTTCGCCGTGCAATCGAATTTCGTTTTCTCACGAGATTCTTGCTGTTCCTTTGGACAATCGAGACATTCGGCTGTATTCGACGCTCAACGGAGAGAAACTTCATGTTCAACGACGTGCACATACTCGTGCTGTTCAATGCACAACACTTGTTCAATCGACGAACTCAATGGAATATCTTCTTGCTAGTGGAAGTCTCGATCGACATATGCACGTTTGGCAGATTAAGAAATTAAAAGGATTTAGTAATCATATGAATATGAATAATAATAAAATGAAATCTCCCGATGAATCGATTGGTTCAAATGTCGAAACAAATAAAAATTCGACGACTATCGAAAAGAAAACTATTAAACGAACGCCGTTAACGGAAAAGCCGAATAATGTCGTCGCGACAACAGACAAAAAACAGACGACAAATGCAACAACAGCTAAATAAACAAATCATTTGTTTTACATGAAACTATCTATTCTGTATATTTACCGTAATTGTCAGTTTGTATATGTATGAGAAAAAAAAATAGAATGACAAATTTTCCTTTCGTTTTTTTTTGTGTGTGTTTCTGTTCAAAATGAATCGAATGATGAAGCAAATTCGTATGTTTTCGAATCGATATTTAGTTCTTCATCTTGAAATAAAACATAAACATCACGTTCTACGTTTTGTTCTTGATGTTGAGCATAGAATTGATCGATATCTTCATTGTATAACGGTCCGAAAATGGCGGCTTCCTTGGGATGTAAAGCAAAGAAACGTTTGCCACCGAGAATATCTCTCATATAAGCGAGTAGATCGTTTTGAATGACACGATCGGTGCCTGTTGGCGTGTATTGAAAGAGAACATGATGAACGAGATTGTCTCGGAAGAGTTTTTCTGCTGCTCGAATAACGTGAATTTCGAAACCTTCGACATCGACACGAAGAAGATAAATATCCGATGTGAAATTATATTGATTTAAACTTGTTGCTTCAGCTGAATACGTGTCCGTTGAATCGGCTTGTTTATTTGGATCTATTTGACTGCTACGATTGTAACTCATGTAGATCTGTCGACTATCAGGAAGATCAGTAATCGCTTTAGATATGAGAGTGACACGAGATTCGAAGGAATTTAATTTGATTGATTCTCGTAGAAGTTCTAATTTCCTTGGATTGACTTCGAACATGTATACTTGACAACCACATGCAGCAGCATAGAGACCGAATTGTCCTGCGAGGAAAAACGAAATGTTTTGTTGTTGGTTTGTTTTAAGAAGAAAGACAAAAACCTAGTGAAGCACCGACATCAATGACGATAAATTTGGGATTTTGTTGACATTTATCATAGAGTTTAATGTTATCGAGTAGTTTGTTTTGTGCTCGATTTCGTTCAGAAGCTATGTTATATCCATCGTAAATATACAATTTAAACGATGGTGGTCGTTCGGAAATTTCTACAATTCTATTTTTCTGAATTTTCGGTTGAATAAGTTTTGGTTCATTGAGATTTTCTTTTGATTGAGGAAAATGAAATGAAAGATATAGGACTCCGATTAGTAATATTAGGAGAATACGTCGAGGTCGAAGAAATTGATTATACAACATTTGACCGATACTCTATTGACAACAAAAAGAAAACAAAATGTTGAATCATTGAGAGAACGCTTTTCTTACCCACTTACGAGTTCTACTGCGAGCAGGCATCGATTGTTCTGTTTTGTGTGATGAGAATCTAATGGTTTCGTTTTTCTTTCCTTTTGTGTACATTAACAACAGATTGAGTACAAGTACGAAAAAGAAAAACGGACAAGTCAATAAACAAAGAAATCATTTGAAAAGTCCACTTCGTCGACGGACTTTTTTCTTTTTCTATGATGATCATCAATCAGACCTTTTGGCGTTGCAATTACGTACGTCTACTGGAGAAACTGACCTTTTATTTCTCAACGAATTTCGTCCTTCGGTCACACTGGATCGAACAATAAGATAAAATCGAAAAAAAAAGAAACTATGAATATTTTCAATGTATTATTTCATTGTTTGTCAAAGAGAATCCGTAGTAAAATTACATTGACCTGTGATTTAATTCGAAAATGAAAATAAAAAGAAATAAAACATTGAAAACCTAAGATTTTAGTAGCGTAGAAACTGTTGAATTCGATGATTGTTCTGATCAACAACATACAAATTCAGTTGATTATCTAATTGAAATGATGTTGGACCATTGAGTAAAGTTGAATTATTTCCACTGATATTCGACAAACCAAGAATCGTACTGCCTGTTGTTTGAGAAAGGAAAAAGAATTGAATTCGATGATTAAATCTATCACAAACGTAGATATTGCCCATAGGATCAAGCATAACATCTGAAGGTTGTCGAAATTCACTTGATGAGTTACCTGGTAAACCGTTACTATTACCAAGAACTAATGTCCAATTATTGATTCCAATCGGACATCGAACAATACTATGTTGTAGTTCATTTACAACCAAAATACTATTCGTCAATGGATCGCGGTAAAAAGAAATCGCTAAATTGAATTGATTTGTATTTGAACCGGGTCCATTACCTCCAGCAATTAATGTGCCGACGATAGCTCCATTTAGTTCATAGCGCATTATACGATGGTTTGCATTGTCACTAATATACAAACTTTTCGAAATCCAATCACCTGAGATCGTATAAGGAAGATTAAGTTCATTATTCTGATCGCCCACTGTTCCTAAAATAACACTTCGAACTTGTTCTAACTTAATTCGTAGCAGTTTGTCAACATACCAGTTCCACCTGCGATATTCCCTGTTGCACTATTTTTTGGCCAGAATAAAACACGATGATTTTCTTTATCTGAAACGTAGAGATTTTCATCACTATCAATATCAATGCCCGTTGGCTCTTTCAAATCGGATAATGTTGATCCAGCTACTCCACTTATTTGTCCGGCAACAGTTATTCCGTCAGTTGAATCTCGAAAAAACTTTTGAACTCGATTATTAAATCGATCAGTAACATAAAATGTACGATTCCAATTTAATACCAAATCCCAAGGCCTGTTCAATTGATTAGAAGCAATGCCAGAAGTACCATCACCAGCTATTGTAATACCTGATGAATTCCATCGAAGAATCGCTATTTGACTCTTTTTGACTGGACTTCGAATTAATAGGACAATGACAATAATGAGAACAGCAATGAGAATCAATGTTAAAATGCAGAGAAATAATTTGAAAAATTGATTTCTTCTAGAGAATTTCCTTGTTTTCGATCTTCGATGATAATCATTAATTGCCTGTGTTGCACTTTCATTTGAAAAGTAACCATCAATCGGAGAAACTCGATTTCGATCTGTGATCAAACCTGATCGAACATTGATACGAATGATCCGACTTAATTTTATTCTGTGCCCTTTCATTCTTTTTATTGTGAAATGAAGAAAAAAAAGAAAATCATACGACTATTGTGATTGCATTTTTTAAAAATAGAATCTGTTATAAAATCAAAAAAAAAATCAATCAGAAAATGAAATTTGGTTTTATAAATTAAATAAATAATGTTGAGCATACATTCGATTGGATTTATTCGGCGATAATTTCATAAGATGCAAATCTTCATCAGGTATAATTTCATTCAGTTGAAAACGAGTTACAGTTGATTTATTTACGATGAAATCTTCGATATTTTTAATCGATTGAAACGTTAGATTTTCGTTGAGAACATATCGATCGATTGGACCTTTGATAAATCCATTTTTTTCATAGAATCCACAAGCTTTATCCATACTAGTCAAAGTCGTTAAATGCACCTGACGATAGCCTTTCTCACGAGCAAATTCGAATAACGTCGAAATTAATTTACTACCAACACCATTTCGTTGTGCATTCGCAGATACAGTCATACGATGTAACTCACAAATGTAATCTCGTTCATCTTCAGGTGCGTGTCGATAATACGACGGATCGCCCGTCGACAAAGGCATAAGAGCAACTTGACCAATAGGAGAATTATCTTCTGTCGAAACTGCAATCCACCAATGTGATTTAGGATGTTTTATGTAAACTTCTTCAATATTTTGCATATCTTTTTCTACGACACTGGTTATATAAAACTGTGGATGACCATACGAAAGATGACCATCGGTAAATAAACTTTCACATGCAGCTTGATCTGACGGTTGATAAGAACGTATAACAACATCACTCGACATTTTCCTATGAAACAGTAATAAGTATCTTTAACAGAAAGAAAAAGAGAGAGAAAATCTTGCAGTGAGTTTTATATTTATATATCGACGAGAAAAAGAAAACAAGTTCTCAAATAAATAAAAAACGAAATCACATTTGAATATTCAATAGATATCAAATAAACTACTATTAATGTTGTTCGCCAACTTGTGACGATGGACGTGATGAACCTGATTGCGTTGTTTTCGGTTTCGGCACACGAGCTAACAGTTCTCTCATTTGTTTGCCATCATGATGTGGCGGATCGGCATCGTACGTTGCCATTAATTCATAATATTTAACTAATAATTTTACAACTTCATAGATACGTTCGATATCCAACTGTGAATCGATCATATATTGTTTAAATGTTGGCAATTTATTTCTCGGTTTGCCTGCCAAAACTAGACAAGCAAAAATGATCTCATGAGGTGGATAGAGCAGTGCAGCATCGGTTTTCAATGAATCATTGATAATACGCCATGTCGATTCGAACAATTGCTGATCGATATGAAATTCACGTGAATATAAATCCAACGATCGATACGGATGATAGACAATCAAACAACAATCCATGACTTCGAGTAAATAGAATTCACATTCGAGAATGTGTTTTATCTGATAGGGATATTCACTAGAACCACCGAGTAGATGTGCGTATTTCTTGTAGATAGCCGTTGCAGCAATGCAAACTTTTTGATGATTTAATGTGGAAAATTCTTCGACTTTAGCTGCAAGAAATAAACATGTCGGACAGAGCAACCATGGATCGATACTTTTCAATGGATATCTTGCATAGAAACGTTTCATATAGACAATGGCTGTGGCAATGACTTGTTGACGAACTTTATAATGTTCGCCAATGTTTTGAATGATGTTCGAATAGAAGATCATGATTTTCATGTAATCATCTTCGGTTATTGGCGAAGCATTGTTATTCGATGGCCACGATGCAATATCACGTAAACGAACCGAGAGTAATTCTTGACGATCGAATAACCATTGTTCATATTGAGAACTTTTCCAATAGGATGCGGCCATTGATCGTCGAAGTTTTCTATTTTACGTATCTAGAATAGGAGAAGATCAGAGAAAAAAACATGCTCAAACGTAGAAAAAAAACAAAATGAAGATTATCTATAGCCTTTATCGGCTAATTCTTGTCGAACACGAAGCAAATACGTTGGATCGGGATAACCAAAACTAAATTTCATTCGAAAATCAATCGAATTTCCTTCAAAATTTGTTCGGCTTACTATTCGGGACCACCGTTTATCGATGTTTTATGATGAATATCGTTCCAAGTCACAACATTCTCTCGTCCTGTTGTTGTCGATCGACCAATTGTAAATATATGTTGATCAGTAAATGCTCGACGAAGTAACTCGAGAACAGATCGTCCGTCGGCTGTATTTGGTAAATATGCAGTACGAGTTGTGCCGGAATACGGTTGACCAGGATTAGGATTTAACGGGCCTTGAACGCCCGATGGAATCGAATAGGTTATTTCGATAGTTGGTCCTTCATTGGGAGCGTACGGTTCAGGAACAATTCCAGGCAAAGGTGTTTGAATAAATCGACAGTTCATGTGACCATTGGCTGGTTGAGGACCTTTGCTGACTCCGTAGATATGTCCGCAGGTTGGACACGATTGTTTGCCACTGGATTCGAACCATTTCGTAATACAATCTTGATGAAATTTATGTTGACAAACTTGAAGTGTGACGAATTCTGCGTCTAAAGCTTCCATACATATGGCGCAATCGTCTGCTGTTTTTGTTGTTGATTGTGCTCGTGAATTTTCAAAAGCTCGTTCGATATTATGATAAACTTCAACAATCTGTTGAAAATCAGGCGGCAGATTCGCCAATGAACTTTGAGTCCATGAACGTAGATCCAAGAATTTACAGTGAATACATCCGCCAGGTGCACATCCGGCGCAACGTTTATGCGCCTGTTCACATGTCGAAATTTGTGTTGTCGGTTGAAATTGATTGTGACAAGCTAAAACCCACAGAATTCTTCAAACGAGACAAAAACATTCGTTGATTTCAATTACTAGAACAGAGATTTTGTGACGAGAAAAGTTCTAATCCATTGTTATACCAACAACACGGACATTTTGATTGCACTGTTTCTCTATTGATTGTACATCTATTACAAATGGCATGTTGTTGTGAACAAATCGAACCAGATAAAACACCATTCAACGGTTGTGTACACCATAGACAAGTCGATGAATGAGCGTTTGTCGCCATCTGCAAAGGACAAAATATGTGTATCGATATATTCAAAACAGAAAATAATAGCGAGGACAAGAATACTACTAATGTCATATACAATAAAAAAAAACGAAACTGAAATTTAAGGAGAAAGAACGTATCACAGAGAAGAAGAAGAAGAAGAAAGGTGACCGATTTACGATGTGTCCATGAGCATATTCGATTGAAAACGGTTGAAATTATTCGGTTGAATTGTATATTGAAATACGTCTCGACGAGTTCGTTTGATTTCTACGAAGAAGAAGAAGAAGGAGTAAAAACAAAAGTAAATTTACCAAATCAATTCTACTTGGTTCATCATGAGTTAGATAAACATGTCGACAGCATGGACAACATGGTTTCTCTTGAAACCATTTTTCTATACATTTCGAATGAAAACTATGCTGGCAAATATCGAGTATTTTCACGGGATTAGCTGCATTTCCGTATAACGGTTCGATACAAATCGAGCACGGTTCACGTTCGATTTCGATTCGTTGCACACAAATTTGCATAAGATAGAGAATATTTTGTATACGCGGTTCATGTTCACGGTAAGTTAGAGAGAAAAATTCCTTGTCGGTTTCTTGTCGAAACGAACACAACGTACATTGTTGACATTGACAGCACAGTGAATGTCCGTTAGCATCTTGTTTATTTTGATCATTCAATGGTTTCAAACAGCCAGCACACAGACAATCACGAAGAATTAAATATCGAGCAAAATTATGCCAACAGGATGGACACGATGTTTGACAAGCATGACCAGACAATTGACATGATGAACAGAGTTGATGTTGTTCATTTTCTTCGTTCGTACATTGAATGATTTGATTTGAATTTGTTAATTTATGACACCACGAACACGAAATCATTGTGTTTTGTTGTTGCAAATCAATTTGAATCCGTCAATTGTTGCATAATATTACAATTTTGAGTATATCGGGGGGAGAAAAAAACAACAGAATATAATACACATTTCTCCCTTTTTTACCGACATACTTATGGAGCAACCAATAGAAATCTTACAGTCGTTGTTTTTTCAAATCAAATCAGTCGTATGTTGTAGCTCAACACCATCTATTGACATTGAGTTTTAGGAAATTTGAAATACAAGTTCTCTCTCTCTCGTTTAAATAACTAACAATGTTGTTTTTTTAATCAAGCAAATAAAGAACTCGGTACACGCCCGAGTTTGTTAATTAACAGAACGCGCACACTTTACACAAAAAAACAGAGAAATGTCAATGGACTAAATGTTTATTAAATTCTACTAACGAGATATATCACACGAACAAAAAATGAATTCTCAATCACGTTTTAACTTCATTATAAAGAAGAGCACTACGAATCCGTCGTTGAGCACGAATTTCATCGAATGCCGACGATTTGCCTGCTGTTGTTCCACCAGTTCCAATTGGACCGCTAGTTGGATTCGCATCTTTATTTAATAGACCTAATGCTTGTTTCATTTTGTTCGTTTCACTTGGAAGAAACCATTTTTTTGGTATCATCGAGAGAAGAATACCTGCAAACGAACATATTACTGCTGAAACAACCAATGGAGAATAATGAATATTGAGAACATATCGATCGATGACTAAAGAGAAGATTTCTAAGTGGTTGTACTCGGAAAAGAAAGTTCATTTTACGTGAAGTCGATGGAATAACGAGAAGAAAACAAGCGGAATTAGATGTCGAACTGTATTTAAACGAAATAACAATTGTTAAAATTGTATAAGCTAGAAAATTGAAATGAAAAGAATTTCTGTGTCTTATTCAAAAAATTACCAAGAGCACAAAATAGCGTCAGTAAAGTAAAAGACCAACGAATATGTTTGAATTCCAAATGTTCAACATTTGTTACTGATAGAATTAAAACAAATGGCCAGAAAAAACACGTTCCACAAAAACAAATATTGATCATTGCAATTCGTAGTTTCGTATTCGTTAAATTTTTAATACAACTATTCATAAAAATCTAAATCATCAAATTCATTTCAACTCAATCGAACAATTCGTTTGCTTTAGTTTACATCGAATATTGTTTTCAATGAAACACCACATGTGACCAATGTCAATGCAAGAAGATACATATTAAAACGAAAACCATCGTCATGTGCAAGAAAAAGAAATGCCGAGAACGCTAATATATAAGCAATAATCTAACGAAAACAAAAATGAAATTTCCGCGTGTTGTGTGAGTGCGTCTCTCGTTCTAACCTTATTACCAATAAATTGTTCGTGCAAGAAAATCCAACCGAATAATTGCCGAAAAGTGATTGTCATCGAATAGAGAACAATAACTTCGACAGGAATAAGTATAACCATGGAATGTAAAAATAAATAACACGATGAATACCAAAGAAAAGCGAGTAGACAAGTTTTTGATATGAAACCAATTATGGAATTACTCGATGGACTTTTATTTTCATAGATGCTTCCGAATTCTCTAGATAAACAAAAAATTCAAAGTTATTTGGTTCAATAGCACTTTGTCTTATGAGATAATTAGCTTGTCAATCGAATCAACATCAATGTAAGATACACTTCAAGGTATTTTCGAGAGTCAAAAAAAGAAAGAAAAAGAATAAGAAGAAAGCGAGAAAAAAAAGAAGATAATATGCTTAACTTCTTTTCCTGTCGTCTTTGGCAAGATCGTTTCTTCCTTTCTTTTGACAATGACAACGGATATTCTGTCAAGTTTTTTTTTCCTTCTTCTTCTTCTTCTCAATTTCTACTTGTCCTACCTGAAAAAAACAGTGATCGATCGAGTACGTCTCGATCGTCGTTGACTCGAATAGATATGTACAATTAAACAACTAAGAAATAAGAAACCATTGAATATCCAAACACACGTAAAAAATGCACGAATCGGACGTATTGTTGGTGAATTCGTTGAATTGAAATTCCACGATTTCGTTGTATTTTCATTGGGCTGTTTCTTAACAAGTTTACAACCGTATTCAATAGTTGTTCCAAGAAGTAAACCGAGTAGAATCGTGAGAGATAAAACAATAGCAAAATGTCGTAGACGTTTGATTCGTTGTAGTTTTTTGTTTGTTTGTTGTAGAGCATTGATTTGATTGGGTGTGAGATTAGCTGCAAGTGCAGGTGCAGTTGTTGATCCTTGTGAAAGACGATGAGATGGTAAGAGACCATTGAGTAATGCACTCGTTGCAGCCGATAATGACGAATGTGAACTAGTACTCAAACGAGGATTATGAAAGTTCGATGTTTGTGTCTGTTGCATCGATAAAAATGAGACACAGCCAGATCGATTTGTCTTGCCGTTTTTGTTAAGTAATGCAAAAATATAATTAGTCGTAATGAACTTATTCTGAAACAGAACATCAAAGAAAAAGCAAAAACGAGAAAACTGGCATCTTCTTTTTTAGCTACGTTTTTTTCTTCTTCTGCTTCTTTTTCTTCAACTTTCTCGTTTTCTTTCCTTCTTTTTCTCGTTTCGGTTTACTCTTCGTCTTATTTTTTTGGTTCTAATGGTGCCTGTTCAGGCAGCAATTCTATATAGACAAGAAACGGATGTTGACAATTATATTTCTCTCGTATATATATATTCTAACGTTCTTTTCAACATATTTTGACAGCTTTCGAATGTATATATTCTACTTTTCCGGTTTAATTATGAAAATAAATCTTTCTTTTTTTTTTCAAGTTTATACTTTTTAATTATCGAAACAAATAAATTATATGAACAAATAGTCTTCGAAGAAATACGTAAAAATTTCTCTCGGTTTGATTTCCGATGGAAAACAACACTTGATAATTCGCAATATTGAATAAATTGTTTTTTCTTTACTCGCTCACGACATTGACATTGATGCAATAGTTTAGAAATAGAGAAGAGAAGCACCAACATCATCACCAACAACAACAACACAAAAAAAAACCAGAAAACTACGACACGTCATGCATGTTCTTTTTTTTTTTTAATTCTGTTAATGTATTATGCTTGAGAAAATTCTCATTCGTGCTTTAGTTTGAATGTAATAGAATTAACACTGAAATTGCTTAGTCGAGTTTGCCTTGATAGATAATTTTCTAATTAATAACCTTTGATCAGCAAATGATAATTTTTCTAAATCTATTTCCGAAGATCTTCTCTTCGGATTAAAGTAATTACTCAACAAAAATGAGAATATAAAGCCGTATTTTTACTGTCGATGTGTGTTTTCTAAAGAACATTTTTTCAAGGCCGATTCAAAGCTGTTGTTTTTTTTTTATTTCAATGCACAATTCCTCTCGTTTATTTCGTTCTATTTAGTAAATAACAATAGATGAATTAGACTAACACTAGACTTCCTGTTCATAGATGCATTCAGTTGAATATTTCAATGAAAAGATTATACCTTCTTTTTTTTTAAAAAAGAAAAATTTGATCATCAGATTTTTCTTCTTCTTCTTCTTTTTTTTTTTTGTCTTCATATTTACGTCGATAATTTCTCTTGTGTAATATGAGGGGATTTCCCTGGTCGATGTTCTTTTCTTTTTGCTCGTTTGTACTGAGAGATTACCGTTTCTCTTGTTTGTAATTGGTTGTCGAAGCGAAGAAAAAAAGAGAAGAAGAAGAACAAGGAGAAAGAAAAAACGGAGATATACGTAGGTCGGAACGACCGAAAGCTATTTCGACAGATTTTTTTCATTATTAAGATATCACATCAAAAAAATACTCGTTCTTTTTGTCTCGACAGAACCTATTTCACGATGGCAGCATTGATTTTTGTAAGATTTCTTGTTTGATTTAGTAAATGAAATAAATATTTTATTTGGTTAGTATTTAATGATAATCTCGATGGGTATTACAGCATCATCGTCGTTCTTAGACAAATTAAGACGACAGAAAATAGTCGCATTTCAATCGACACTAAGTTCACCATTGGAAATGAATGTTAACGAAGGTTCAAAATTTCGTTTAACTTGTTCGTTTCTATCGAATTTCGATCAATTGGATATATTTTGGTTTCATAATGGAAGTTTATTTCAATCGTTTATATCCAAAGTACAAAGACAAAAAAGAAAAACAACTAAGCAAAGAGACGAAATTGTTTTGTTTTTCAGTCGATTTTGGAAAAAGAAGATGATGAAGTTGAAAATTCCTTTCTTGCCGTTACAATTATTTCAACAATTGAAATCGAACGAACAAATTTAGACGTCAACGGTGTCTATCAATGCATTGGCATTCATAAAGAAATAACAGCCAAACAAAATTTTCTCGTTCATGTTATTGAAAACGAAAGAAATCCAACGAAAACCAATTTCACTTCGGACGCATTCGTCACTGGTAAGTTTGGCGTGTTCGACCGAAAAAAAAACAACTAATTTAATTTGCAGTTCATACATATCAATCATTGTTCGAACCTCGTATGCGAACGACCTTAATGTGTCGCTTCAGTCCGAATCGAAAAGATCAATGTTCAATTCAATGGTTCGATCCCGAATTACGACCATTGAAAATCAATAAAAGTCAAACGGATTTGATTCTAAAAGACGCCAATTTCGATGACAACATGGGCTTGTATACATGTCGAATCTGTTGTCAAAAACAATGCTCTCAATTAACCACATTTGTTTATCCAGTAAGGTCCAGACATACTTTGATTTCGTTAATTTATATTTCTTGATTTGTTTAGGCTGGATCAGACAAATAAAAACAAAACATTTTTCTCCTTGTATATACATATCTAATTCTACGTATCTTAGAGTGTTTTCTTATTATCTTTTTTAGTAATCTCGCAGAGAACTAAAATTCGTTTTTGTTTTGTTTAGTTTTGTTGAAGTATTATAACTGAATGTTTTTTTTCCTTCTTTTTTCTTTGTCGTTGAAGTCTATTTAATATTAATGAGAAAAGGAAAAGTAACACGACTTTTTGTTTTAAATAAAAAGAGCTGCTCATTAATAAACATATTGATGAACTACATTATCAAACAGAAAGAAAAAAAAAGACTTTGTTGATATATTTTATTTATTTTTAAATGTTCCAAAAATAGAACAGACATAAAAAAGAAAGAATATTTAATTATATTTTAAAGCTGCAGCAATACCGACAGCAGCTAGAGCAGCACCACCCATTGCAGCATACGCCCACCAAGTAAACGGACTTTTCTTTTCGATCTAAATGAGAGAGAATTTGCATTTCTTTTGAAAGAGAGATGAGAGAGAGAGATCAAACTTTGTCCTCGGTTTTCGTTTGAAACATTCGTTTGTAAACTTCCTTTTCTGTTTGTCGATATTTCGCTAATTTCGTTTCGCATTGATTGAGCATTTCTCTGACTTTATCTTTTTCAATTTCTTGACTTGGATTTTGTAATAATAATTTCAACGGTTGAATAGCGTGATCGTAATTGCCAAGATCAATTAGAGCTTTGGCTTGACGAAAAAGAGCTTTGATATTATTGATATCATGTTTGAGAACACTATTGACAGCATCGAGACATTGCTCGTGTTGACCATTCGATAAATAGACTTGAGCAAGATTATTTTGAATTTGTATGTAACGTTCAGTGAGCGATGACGATGGAGTTTCGTCTTCTGATGTGTCGACGAATTTTAATGCTGTTTGATAGCAATGAAGAGCCGTTGAAAATTGTTTTCGACGGTAGCAGAAATTACCACGTTGTCGTTTTTTATCGCTCCAGACGATTCGTTCGTCGATTGACATCGTTGAAATCTCCGGTGGAACTTTCCAATCGTGCAAATTTAATTCAATCTTCATTCGATAGGGTTTGTCCGGTGTGACCGGTGGGATTTGTTTTTCTTCACAACCCGGTTCGTCGTAACAATGCCGAGGATCGGAATCGATCACTGCTTGTTCACCTCGGTCCATCAATTGTACGCTCATGTCAATCGCTGTGAGAACATCGTATTCGCCAACGAAAAAACTCTCGTTGTCAACAGTTTCGATGAGACGAGTCGTTGACTCATCGACGAAATATAGTTTATAGGAAATTGTAGCGAGAGAATTTCGTTCGGGACGAGTATCGGGTTCGCCTGGTTGGATAATTCGCTTGAGAATCGATTTATTGCCGAGAATATCATCTGGTTCGGACATTTTTCGGAATGAATTCGAAGTAGAGGTGACTGTTTTCTTATCTTTAAATGATAAAACAAAAGGCCGCGAGTGAAAAAGTAACGAGTTGAAGTTTTATGTTCGTCGATCTAAAAATCGTTAAACCATATCGAACATAAGCCTTGTCAACTAATTAACATAAAATCTGGATTTTCGATTTGAACCAATGTAATTTGAAATTTTCGAACGACATCTGTGATGGCTGTTGACTGGTTGATTTGACGCAAAGGTACATGTGTAGAATAAGCACACCATCTCTTTCAAAAAGCATAAAGACAGGACGAAAAGAAAAAATATTGGAAGACATGAACACCCTCAAGGAACGAATATAAAAGAGATGGTGTGCTTATTCTACACATGTACCCACAAGGTTCATCATCATGGCAGAAAGAGTTAAAGCCACGGCCCTGTTTAATTTGGAAAGTAGAGGAGGGTGTCGTAACGGTGTTGGCTTTTTCGCACTTGGGTGGTGATAACATTTTCGATCACAATTATATTTTTCATGGAAAATTATCTTCTAATTATATTACGAAAAAATTGATTTCCATACATTCAAAAACAGAATTTTCGAACAGACGACCAATCAAAGTGTTGACAAAAGACACTTATCTGATCGTCATTCCACATATTATACAAGACCCAATCAGTTGGAAATATTCCAATGAATATATATCGTTCGATGATTTGATTTATATCAATGAAGTCCTTTTTCAAATAGCATCGGATGAACATATAGAACGTAAACATCTTTTTGCATCAATAATCGATTCACCACAACCAGCTGTTCATATGTAAAATCCGGCTCCTGATAATTTATCTTCGTCTTCATCGTCTTCATTCCCACAAACAAGAACTGCAGTTGCCAATGATGTTGAGAGAATAACAGGCACAAACGACAAAGAAGATTTTGTTCACGATTGGTTAAACAAATATGGTCAGTCAGACAAAAAATGTATCAAACAAAAAGTTATTATTAAATACTGGTAAACGATCATTACGGATCATATGTATTCATATCAACAATGCTTCATCATACTTAGATTCTTTGATTTATCGATCAAATTCGAACAAAGAAAAAAAAAATTGATCCGGACATGAATAAAATGCGTCTCTTCACCGAGACCGTGTATGAATACAATATTTCGTTTCATTTTGTATATTGTGAATACTTTTCTTTGTTTAGTTTGAAATTGTTCGAATATACTACCACGCCAACAAACAAATGATCAAGTATTCAATTATTATTTTTTTCATTTTTTGTTTTGTTTTTTCATGCATATTGATGTGTTTTCTGTATTGTATTTTTTATCCAAATAAAAATTCTTTTTCATGCAACTCTCCTCACTTTATCAGTTCGCTTCTCCGGTGTTGATTCATCTTCCGGCATGATTGTTGTCGAACCGACCATTTCATAAATCGACTAAAAATAGGGCATTTATTCACGCTTTTTCTCTTCTTGTCTTATAGTCACGATTTCTAACATTTGTGCCATTTACCTGATCAATTCGAAACTGATTTGAAGAAATGAATTAATTAAAAGACATACGAATTTCACTGTCGGTAAACGTCGTCATTCGATGAAAATAATCGAAATCGTCTCGACAAAGTTTTGTTGAATATTTATTTCCATTGACGAGTTTTTAAACAAACAAAGATCAGGATTCCATTTCACCTTATATTATCAGTTGAATTTCATCGATAGACAGAGAAGAACACGCACGCACTCTATCCAAGTATGCCATTGGTTAGTTGACAAATCCAATCAATAGAATATGTTTATTTGTAGTGGCTAATAGAAATTCGAGTTTTGTTTTTCATTCATTCCTATTTGCATTACGTCGTTCGTTCGATAACAACATTCGAGTGAAGATAAGAACGTCGTATAGGCAAATAATGGTACTTGGCTTAGCAGCGAAAACCGGTTCGAGATTTTTCACTGTGGGTGCGTTTTGTTCTTTAGGTTTATGATCTTTTTTTTTCGTTTTGCAGAGAACAGATTTAGCAAATCGAGGACGTCTATCATTCAATGCCGCTGTTTTGATGTCACTGGTCGGTCTCGGTGTGTCTGTATTTAGTACAAATCAGTTACTTGCTACGTCATCTGCACGTCCATTGTCCTTATCGAAAACGAAATAAACTCTCTTTTTTTTCCCTTGTACCTCTAGATGAATTTTTTTTCCTCATTAGTAAAATTTCAAACCGGAGATATCGAAACAAAATAAAAATCAATATCAGAATCATTGACAAATCTTTTTGTTTCTAGAAATGAAAAAGAAAGATTTTAAATCGAATTCTTTTCCGAAAAAGTCTCATAATCAGAAAATTCGTGATGCTCATCTCGCACGATTAAAAGAAAAAGAAGAAGCTAAACAAGTAAAAATCAACAATTGAACTTGTTTTTTTTCTACGATTTCATGCGACGTTTTTTTGTTCTCAGGCGAAAGAAGCGAATCAACAAGCAGTGAAAGATGCTATGAATCGATATAAAACCAATAAACAATCTCGATTGAAGAAATTAGTCAAAAAAACACGCCGTGGTCAACCGGTCATGGCAGGACAGATCGATTTATTATTAGAAAAAATTCAAAAACAAAAACAAAACGAAAAAAAATAAATCATTTTCTGTTCATTGTTTTTTTTTGTGACTAAATATACAAATTTACAAGTTATTTGACCTCAGGTTTTATCTGATTAAAAAAATGCAGTCCTTTTTCTGTTTTCAATGCCATACGTGTATTTGCCTATAAAGCAGTGACTTTATAGGAATGGTTTCCAATGCCAATGAAACCACATCGGAGAATGTCGGTTGCGTATCTTGGCGCAAAGAAGTTAACTTCGACACATACGGTTGGATGTTGACAACGATCATCGAAACACCAGCGAATGACTTGTTTTATTCCTGGATAAACTTGTGATAATCGTTGTCGAAGAATATTGACATCGATTGCAATGGGAACATCACGTAAGAGGATTCGATTCGTGATGTGTGAGTTGTTTGAGATTCGATTGAATCGTTCGATCGGTTTTAAACCGACAACTCGACAACGAAGATGTTGAAGTTTAATGAAACCTTCCTGAAGAATTGCGTCGGCATCTTTGGCATCTGTAAATTCGATTTGAATTGTTTCCTTGGGCGTTTGTTTTTCGTCCATATGACGCGATCGCTTGACAGATTTGATGCCATTGTAAGATTCCGTCAATTCTTCGAGAATATCTTCCTCCGATATACTTGTAGGAACATTCAAAACGAGAATTTGATTAGTAGACATCGTGTCGATGGCTAATCTGACTTTACAGACAAATTTCGATCACTTATATATACACGTCAAATTGCACAATATGGGTATATCCTAGTTGAGCCATAGGGAAAAAAAGAAATATGTACAAATGACGTCATACGGAATATCTCTCTTTTAATTCTATTTGATCGCTGTGAGATTCGATCCATGGTCCTCGCGATTCACAAATTCAAATTTGTACAGAAAGTTTTTTTTTGTCTTCAGTGGATGATTCATTTTTTCCCACATAAACTTGAATAGCAGTCTCTTATATAAAGATAACGCACAGTCAACTCTCTCATTTTATAGCATAGCTACTCAGTTATACGACACGATGTTTTGTCCTTCGTCTGATGTAACAAAAAAATTCGATTTCGACAATTTAGTTCATTCTGTGCAGCATATACAAAAGCAAATCATTGATGCGAATAAAATTCTTGATGATCAATGGGAAAATCGAATAGCAAAACGACAAGAAATCAAATCACGTTCATTTATCTTTATCGATCCATACGGACATCGAACATCAGTTAAATTTATGGATCATGAACTGATTTCCACAGCGTTGAAAAAATACAAGAAAATCTACATACCAAAATATCTACAAAAATGGATTAAACTCGGTAGAGTCGAACGCGACAAAATTAAACCATTAACAATATGTGAATTAACAAAGCCAGTATCTGAATATGCTGAGGGATCGGTATTTCAAACATATGGTGAACTTATTGTTTGGATTCATCATAACAATCCTACACCATATGATAAATTGGTATTGTATGTTAGTTTGATGGATAATATGATGAATATTAAAGCCAAAGTCGAGGAATACCGAACTTTTGAACATGTTGAATTTAAATCAGTTCTACTCGAAAACAATAGCAATCCAACTGACAAGCATTGGAATGAGGGTACATCGCTGAAATTTGAAGATACTATTTTGTCTACTGAATTATATCGAGATAATTGTATTATTCTATCAAATCTGACGAAAAATACCGTATATAATAATGTGCAAGTTTACGTGAACACTCTAACAGGAAAAGTCATGCCATTTTCTGTACGTCTCGATATGACTCTGGGTGATCTTAAGGTATTGATACAAGATAGGGATGGTATTCCACCTGATCAACAACGAATTTTTACTACGACTCTATTACCTGAAAATAATAGAAGCCTGGAGAGCTATAACATAAAAAGTGACTCTATACTTCACTTAGTACTTAATTTACGAGGTGGAATGTATATCGATATCAGTGGCAGAAATGGTTTCGATAGTCTTCCATATGGTTTGCACACTCCAGTAGCAAAGTTACTTGATATGTCAAGAAATAATATTCTTCAGACAAATGGCCGTACTACTGCAGAATTGCAAGAGTCTATCCTTCAGGCACAAACTGTTCTTTCAAACTTCATTCATGAGCTCAACAAAGTTCCTATACCACTCGAACTTCCGAACTTGGCAAATATTGTATCCAATGTGACTCATGACTATGAAAATATTACCGATGATGATGACAGTGAAGATGATCAATAGGAACAAACAGCATCTTCATTAAATAAATGAATAAACAAGAATTTATTTTGCTTTTTCCTTTTATTATTTCTATTCGCCAATAAATTTTACACCACATGAGAGTTGGGTTTTTCGTTGTATGATGATTCATCAGCAACGACGTATATATTTTTTTTGGTTTTTTCCTTTCTTCTCTAACGTGCGCATTGAATAAATAAACGCGTGGAGTATTCATTTATTTCACAATTCGAGTTGTAGATTGCAGCACGATGACGAGTTTATCGTCGGCTAACTCTGCTACAGCAGTAACAAATCAAAATTGGTTTGTTTACGAAGATCTATTGACTCGTGTTCAAAATATACAAAATCAAGTTATTCAAACAAGCAAACTTCTCGATAATCACTGGGAAAGTCAGAAAAAGAAACAACATGAATTAAAATCACGTTCATTTACATTTATTGATCCATATGGAAATCGAACAACAGTCCAATGCATGGACCATGAATCGATGACAACAATTGTCAAAAAATACAAAAAGAATTATGTGCCCAAATATTTACAAAAATGGGTAAAAATTGGAACACCGAAAAATAACGGAGTTACACCGTTAAAACCATGTGATTTATTACGAACAGTATCCGAATATACCGAAGGATCTATATTTTACGCATGTGGCGAAGTAATTGTTTGGGCTAAAGAGAGCAAATATACAATCAATATGAAATTGACTGATAATATGGCAGCTGTTAAATTAGAATTACAAAAATGTCGTTTGTTTAAAGAAGTCGAATTCGAATCAATAATTGTTGAAAATGGTAATCAACTCACTGCCAATGATACTAATGAAGCGACTCCACTCAAATTAGAAGATACGATTTTATCTGCTCAATTATATCAAGATAATCATTGTATTTTAGCAAAAATCATCGACTATTCAGTAGAAAAAAAAAACATTTTTCTTTCGAAGATTTTTTTATATTGTTTTCATAGATCAATGATTCAAATGATCCCAACTATTGGACCATTACGGTAAAGACTCTCACAAATAGAACATTCACATTAATGGCACATCCGAATCTGACTGGGCACGCTCTTAAGGAGTTGGTGCAAGATAAAGAGGGTGTTCCACCAGATCAGCAACGCATCGTATTTAATGGTAAAGAATTTGAAGATGATATCTCTCTTGCAAATTACAACGTGCAGAATGGATCAACAGTTAGTTTAGTACTTCGTCTACGTGGTGGAATGTACCATTTGACTAGTGGTCGAAATAATTTCAATCAGTTGCCATCTGACAGTAAAGCAATAATCACAGAAATATTTACTATTCGAATGAAACAGACTGGTCAAGGAAATGATCTTAGCTGGTCCGATTTACAAGAGTACGTTCTTCAAGCGCAAACCGCTCTTTCGAACTTATTTCGTCAACTCAACGAAGTTATGATATCCGAAGAAATTCCGAACTTAAGAAATATTTTATCCAGTGTAATAGATAACGATGAAGATGATGATAGCAGCGATGACGATGATGATAACCAAGATAATGAATAGCAATTAACAACAAATCACCAACTTCGTGTTTTCCGATTATTAGAACATGATGTTCTCAAAGAATTACTCATCAAAGAAGAACAAATGAGACTTTCTCAACAAACTCAACAACTTCTATCCTCGATCGAACATCGAAAAGATATCGATTGGATGGATGTTATTGCTCATCTACAAACTGAACTCATCAAAGAAGCAATTGGTGATGATGCAACTGATCAAGAAATTCAACACGGATTGAGGTAAAATTCTCTCTCTATTTACTATTTCATCTTCTTCATTGTTGTGAATTGTAGTATCTTGAGAAGTGCTCATCAATTGTATGACTATGATGAATTTCATAATTTATCTCTTTATGTTCGACATAATCGAGCAAAACGAGGACATCTTAAAGTTGGTGATTATGCTCCCGATGTACAGTTATTGAATATGCAAGGTGAATTCATTTCATTGTTATCTCATTGCCATGATCGACCAATGTTGCTGATTGCTGGTTCATATACATGACCTCCATTTCGAGGTGTTGTTCCACAATTGAATCAACTCATGGATACATACAAAGATCGAATTGATATGTTGACAATTTACATTGAAGAAGCTCATGCTTCAGATGAATGGTAAGAACGAAACGAGAGATATCTGATGAATCAAAAGAATTTTGATGTTTTCTAGGCCAATTGGAAGTCGAATTAGTTATGTTCAACCGAAAATTGACAAAGATCGAATTAAGATTGCAAAAGATTTCATCGATGCAACTGGCTATCGATTACCTTTGTTGATTGATCCAGTTTCATTAGGAAATCCATTTGGTAAAGAATACAATCCTTGGCCAATTCGATTTTATGTAATTGATCGAACGAAGAAATTGTCATATATCGCTGAACCGATCGAAGGATCTTATCCATTAGAATTGATTCGAAATGCAATGGATGCAGCACTTCAACAACAATCATGAGAAAAATAAATGCATTGTTATCATATGAAAAGAAAAAGAAAATAATGATGTCTTTTGTTCAAACCATGATCATCATGGAGACAAAAGACGGATAAAAATGTATTTTTCTTCTTATATTTTAACAATACATAAGCTCGTTATTTGATTTTCGTTTTTAATGATAAATAAAATAAATTCTATCCATTTCGAAGTTTTCGATAACTCTAAGATCATATTTCTCTAAGATGAATAACAAAAACGATTAGTCAACAAGTCAATATTGAAACTTTATTTCTACATAATATATAGTGAAAAAAAAATGCAAAGATATCGTTTTTTTATTTGCTTATAGTCATTTCATATGGGCAATACAGGATTTACATTAAGTCGAAATTCGTTTGTTTATGAAGATTTAGTTATTCGTATACAACGAATACAAGAACAATTAAAAATTGGAATTCAACTTCTCGATGATCGATGGGAAAATAGCAGAGAAACGAAAAATGGAATAAAATATCGTTCGTTTATATTTATTGATCCATTTGGAAATCGAATAAGATTTCAATGTATGGATCATGAGTTGCTTAGAGATGTTTTTCGAAAATTTAAGCAGCAATATGTGCCGAAATATTTGCAAGAATCGATTCAAATTGGATTTGCTCATGGAAATTCGATCTTTGTTTTAAATCAACAACAATCGATTTCAACTGTATCAATGTACGACGAATCTACAGAATTCAGTACATATGTTAAAGTAATTGCATGGATTGGAACATTTGAAAGTTTAAGAATGAAAAAACTTTCATTAAATGTTTTGCCTATTAGTGATATGGGAAAAATAACAAAAGAATTAAAACATTCTCTCAAATCGACAGATCTCGAATTACGATCTATTCAAATTGATAGTTTATTTCAATTAGACCGGTTAAAATGGACAAATGGTACGACGCTTAAATCAAAAGATACAATCATTTCACACAAACTTTATGAACCTAATCGTATGATCATGGTAAAATGTGTTCGATCTCATGGTTTTGATCTTGAAATATATGTACGAATGAATGATAGAACGACGATTAGTTTGGAAGTAACTTCGGATATGACAATTGAAGATGTTAAAACGTTGATCGAATGTCGAGAAGGAATTTCAATCGATCAACAATGTCTGGTCTTTGCTGAGAAACAACTCGATGATCAACAAACTCTTCAAGATGCTAAAATTCAATCTAAAGATGCTCTCGATCTCGTATTCAATTTACAAAATGAAATTTATTATTTCACTGGCGGTCGTCAACGTTTTTCTACTTTGCCATTTGGCATTGCCACTACCATCCGAAATATAATGAAATTCAAATTGAAAAAATTTAAAAATCCTAACAAATTGCAAAAATACGTTCTTCAAGGGCAGATCTTACTGCAAAATTTAGTTCATCTGCCTGATTTAAAAGATTTTTTTCATTGAAATAAAACGAACTATAAAAAGAAAATTTTCATGACTCATCGAAAATTAAAATTTCACAATTTTAAGCATTATTACGACATTTTTGTCATCATATATTGCGATGTTTTTTACTCATAAAATGCAACACTGATTTCACAATGGCGTCGACTGAGGCTATTCCTTCAACATTAACTTCGTATGTGTACGAAGATTTGGTTGCGCATATTCAAACAATACAAAAACAAATCATCAAAATTTCGGAATACATCAGTGAACATCAAAAAGACTTAAAATCACGTTCATTGACAATAATTGACCCATTTGGAAATGCCACCGATCGAATATTTCTTGATCATGAACTGCTCGGAATCATATTGAAAAAATATAAAAAAGATTACGTTCCGAAATATTTACAACAATGGATTCAATTTGGAATTGATACGAATACGAAAATCATACCTTTGACAGATTGTCAAATGAAATCGAATGTATCTGAATGGGACGATGACTCAGAATTTATCTGTTTGGGTAAAATATCTGTTTGGATGGGTTATTATGAATCAGCACCAGCATTTCATATGGAAATTCCTGTTCGCTTACTCTACGATATGAATAAATTAAAATCAGTAATTAAAGGACAACGAACATGCGTGAATATTGAATTGAAATCATTGATAATCGAATCAAATATTAGACCGAATAGTGATCATTGGAATCAAGGTATAGCACTCAACGAAGAAGATACAGTTATGTCTGCTAAATTATACGAAAAGAATTGTATTCTTATGGCAAAAGTCATTCCAGAAGTATGTATAATCAAAGTAAAAAATAACTCATCTGTTTTTTTCTTCTTGTCAATAGTCAGCTTCAAGTGATACGGATTTTGAATTATTTGTTCGAACTCTCACTGGAAAAACGATTACTTTAAAAGTCAATTCACAAATGTACGTTGCAACTGTTAAAGAATTACTCCGAGATATCGAAGGTATTCCTCCCGATCAAATGCGTTTTATATTTGCTGGAAAACAATTAGAAGACGAGAGACTAATTTCTGTTTATAATATAAAAGCAGAATCTACAATTAGTCTCGTCTTACGTCTACGTGGAGGAATGTATCATTTTACAAGTGGTCGACAAGATTTTACTAATTTACCAAATGAAACTGCGATGGCTGTAAAACGAGTTCTCGAATTGGAACTTGAAGATATCGATCAAGAAACGACATTGACACCTGTCGAACTGCAAGAATCTGTTTTAGATGCACAAGTTATTCTTTCTGATTTGTTAAGTCAAATTCGCGAATTTTATACTGGAGGAAATATTCCGCATTTAAGAGATATTATTTTCTCTATTGATGAAAACGATGAAAATACGAATTCAAATGACGAATAAAACGGACAGCATTTTTTTAAAAACTTTTAATCAAGAATTTTCGAAATAATAAAATACGTTAAATAATGACACATTATTTTGATAACAGGTATCTTTGGTTTTTTCCAAGATAGGAACGTATAAAAAGAGAGATTTTTTTTTGACAACTATTCATTTATAAATGGGCAGTATTACAAGTGTTCTCTATCCAAATTCATTTGTTTATGAAGATTTAGTCAGTCATGTACAACAAATACGTGAACAATTGAAAATTGCAGTTAAACTTCTTGATAATCGATTGAAGAATGAAAAGAAAAATGGTGAAGGAATCAAATCACGTTTATTTACATTTATCGATCCATTTGGCAATCAAATGAAAAATAGACATTTGGATCATGAATTGTTAAGCACCGTATGTCTGAAATATAAACAAAAGTACGTACCAAAATATTTGCAAACACTGATTGAAATTGGGCTGGTGAATAACGGTTTGATTTCTAAATTGACTGACGAACAACTGAAAGCAACTGTGTGCAAATATGACAATAATACAGTGTTCAGTGCATATGTAAATATCACTGTATGGATTAAAGATCACACAACAGATACAATTGGAACAGATTTTATCAGGATTTCACCGTCGAGTACTTGGCATTTTGTCGAAACAATGTTAAAAAAGTCTCGGAAATGTATCGACGTAGAATTACGTCTATTTACGTCTGATGGAGTTATTGAACAAGATAAATTAAGATGGGAGGATGGAACAAGACTGAGAAACGATGAGACATTTATCTCGCATAAACTTTATGAAAAAAATTATGCTATTATGGCAAAATTGACTGAAGAAGACGTTTGTATCTATTGTTATTTCGTTTATTTCATTTTTAAATGGCATTTTTGTTTCTAGAATTCGATTACAACACAGGATTGTTTCTATCAAGTATTTGTGAAAACATTTTCTGGCAAAGCCATTACTATAGAGGTGACTTCTAACATGCTTGTCGAAGTTTTTAAGCGTCGAATAGAAGCTTATGAAGGAGTTCCTCCTGATTTTCAACGTCTGATTTTCGCTGGTCAAAACTTGGAAGATGGAGGAACTCTCGAAAGCTACAACATAAAGAAAGAATCTACTGTTCATCTCACAGCACGTCTACGAGGTGGAATGTATCATTTTACCAGCGGACGTCAGAACTTTTCCGCTATGCCACCTGGAAGTGCCGCAGCAGTTGAAAATGTTACGAAATTTCAAATATACGATCCAAAATATCTTGACAAAATGCCCATCGATGAATTACAACAATTCGTTCTTGATGGGCAAGCATTACTGGAAGCTTTACGTACTCAAACGGCAAAATTTATTACGAATAGCAATCTTCCAGTTCTCAAAAATATTTTATCAGAAAGATCAAATATGGAAACAGATTCAAATGAATCGGAATAAAGCACATTCGAGATAATTTTATTGATGAAAATTTCACTAAAAATAATCGTTTATAGTCTCAGTACGTATTGATGATTGACAACAACAAATAACTATAAAACCAGTCGTGACTAAGCTGAAAACAATGCTTACTAAAACAATAGTAATTGTACGCATTGTTGTACGTGTGTTAAGTAGTGTATCACGAATAGTAACATCGTTGAGGTTTTCTGACTGACGAGCATTGGAAAAATGGCCAGACACGAAGACAAAATTGAATAAAACCAACAAACAAATCAATCGTTTCATAGTATTCTGCATCTCACGATCAAATAATGAAAAAAAAACCACATAACAAGTACAAACTTTTTTTTCTTGTTTATATATGTGAATGTATAGAAACCATAAAAAAAGCAACAAAACATTTTTGTTGTTTCTCAAGGTAAAAAATCTCACTCGTATTTTTAGACAGAATGACATGCATGAAAACTATATGATAAACTCGTATCTAATCGAAGACCATATATCTTCCTCAGTTAACAAAGATTCAATTCGAGGCAATATAAATTGTACTTCATCGTACTTCCATAATACTTCCAAATACTTCCGATACTTCGAAATAAAAGAAGTCACGCTTTTTCCCCTTGCATAAATATCATTTTTTTTATTAAGTCGCCTGATGTGATTAAAAACATTCAACGCTCTGGGTTGTGTCGATCCATTGACACGCATGAAAGAATATTACATTTGTTTACTCGGAAAAAATGTTTGTGCACGACAAAGAGAAGTATATGTATATAACGCAAGAGTGTAATGTATACTTCCGAAAAAAAAACAAACCGTCGACATATCGACTCGTAAGTAGTGTTGGTATTTCATCTATTTAATATAGTATTAGTTTGCCACTAGTTGCAGAAGAAATCATAAAAAGTGAATATAAATTATTAAGATTCTATGAGATAACTATAATTCGACTTTTGAATATTGCGCGATGTTCAGCATTGTAGAATAGAAACGTACTATCTTTGTAAGAGCTCTATTCTCTTCAGACGAGTTGTCATTTATTAATTTTCAACGGCTCATCATAGGATATTGGTTTTTATCTATCTACGAAATTAAATTATTATACAGTGGTGCGTTGTTACGTGGATAAATTGATTGTGACTTTTGCAAAATGAATAATCTTTTTCAAACTTATTGGAAAACAATTTTCATTTTAATCACTGGTGCTTTGATCACTGCTACATTGTTCGGTTTATATCTTTCGCCATCGAAATATTTCTCTGTTGCACCGTCAAAGTATTTCCCTGGTTATGATTATATCAAGCCACGTTACTCTTATTATGTGTGCACTCAAATTTACAACGAATCGGAACACTATTTAATCGATTGGCTTGATCATCAATTCAATGTTGTTGGTTTTAAAAACGTTTGCTTAATAAATGTTGGCCAATCCTTATCATCATCACTTCGAAATCGATACCCATTTGCTTATGTTGAAAAGAAAAGTTTAAAACAAGACTTCTCATATTGCTTGTCATCGTGTTTTATTGATTCGCCGATGCGCTCAGAAGATATGTTAATGATACAAGATATTGATGAATATCTTAATATAAGACAATCGGATGAAATATTTCAGCGGCATCATAAATATAATCAGTTCCATTTTTCAGAGATTAGATATGGTAACTTTAAACTTGAGTGAGAGTATTTTATTATATCTTATTTGATTTTTGCATAGGCTATGTCAAAGTTACAGAACGTGAAATGATCAATCAATCATTGAGAGCAATCAATACATGGCGTAAACCACACCCTAATCTTTATGAATATGACAATAAAAAATATCGAGCTCTATTCAATTGTACTGTACATGGCGGCTGGCCAGCATGTAATGAAGGTAATGGAAAAGAAATGATCCGAGTTGGAGCAATTCGAAATCTTTCGGTTCATTTTCAAACTAGCAACGTCCGGCCTGAGCGCAGATTTTATGTAGACATGCGAAAAATCCGATTAAATCATTATATGATGCGAACAAAGGAGGATGCTGTGCGATCAGCAACTAAATGGCATAAGCTTTCTTCTCGGAGGGGTCAAATAGCTACTAACTCATGGTTTCGGACAATCTTTGATGATTCTATTCTTAGTTCGAAAAGACTCAAATAAAGATTTGTATTTTCTATTTCCAAGAAAAAAAAATAATTGAATTTTATACAGGGAACTGTATGAATCTTCAATAAAATCAAACCGAATGTAAACTTAGAAAAAGCAGAATTTGTTGTAAATCAAATAATAAAAAATACGTTTCACTGCCATTCAAATAAATACAAAGTTTTATCATCAACAAGTTATCTATTGTCTTTCTCGTAGAGAAGAGTCAAACAAAGAAACATACGATTGTGCATGAAGTCCACAGAATTTAAACCTGTTATACAGATTTTCAAACATTTCCATTATCATCCTTTATCATATATCATCGTCTGCAAAATAAATTGTTTTTCAAAACCTCTCAGTTTTTAGTTAAAATCTCAGTCTCAATTAATTACTTTTTGAAAGTATCACCATTCAATGCAGAATTAAATTCTGAATCGAGTGGGCCGATTTATATGGACCGGACGTACTTTGGAGAAGCGTTATTTTGCTATTAATTTTCGTTTCGTCGTGCTAGCTTCACACTGATCTCCTTGCTCTTCTTTCCGTTTGACAAAAGAATTTACTTATTTATGATTATAACTACTTTCTTGAAATCGTAACGGTGAAGTCATTTATTGATTACATATTGACTTTGAATATGAAATCATTTTCACATGCTTCTTCATGTTTTTCGTCTCTATTTAAAATGTTTCGATTGTTTTCTGCTGATCGGTTTTATTTCTACAATATGATAATTTAGCTAAAGTCTTCTCTTCTTCAGATTATATTATTTCGTAGATTCATGATACACTCGAACGAATCAGTGGCTGCAAGGCACGACTCAATTTGTTAACGCAAGCAATTATCAACAACTTAAACGTACCGAATCGTGATGCTATGAGCCGACAATTACAGGATCTATACAATGCATCCAATGAGATGATCACCGCCATAGAATACATTCACACTATCGTTTTATAGCGTCACGACGACCGTATTGATCGTCCTGGGTAATCTCGATGAAATAAATGTGATAGAACTTCTTTGGTATTATATGTTCTTTCAATATTTTTCTTGTCAAAGCTCTGTGTGCTTTTTTTTGTCTTTCTTTTGTTCCGTTATGGTATCTTGAGATACGTACATATTCATCGCAGTTGAAGAACGATAGTATAATTGGAACTAATCTCTCATTTCAGTTTGAGTGTGAAATATGGAAAGAGATGTTGTGAAGCAAAAACTGAAGTCATTATCTATATATAAAACAGATCTTTCATCTTTACCTTTGGTGTACTCTGTTGAAATGATAAAAAGCTGTTTCGTGTTATTCGTTTTTGTTGGTTTAATAATAGATGGAATATGTTCGTTAAATGAGACTTGTATTCCAACATCAGCAGGAAATAGTTCAATCGATGATGCTCCATCGATCATGGAAGCTCTAGCCAATTGTGGCAATGGAGGAAGAATTCTTATTCCTGAAAATAAAATATTTACGATTCGAAGTCCTGTTGATTTTGGCAATTGTAAAGATTGTGAATTTCAAATCGAAGGAACTCTGAAATTATCCGATGATATCGAATATTGGGGCGGAAGAATTGCTTGTTTTTCAATTGAAAACGTGATTGGAATGAGAATTCATTCGATGACAGGTCAAGGTCTAATCGATGGAAGTGGACAACGATTTTGGGATTATCATGCTGAACATCCAACATATCAACGACCATTTTTTATTGTTATGAAAAATGTTGCTAATATAACATTTACAAATTTCAAATTAAAAGATTCTCCACGATGGTTTATAACTGTCAATCAAAGTTCGATTCATGTTAATCTATCAAATTTAATTTTATCTGCTATTTCAACGTCAAAAAATGTTCCAATCAATACAGATGGTATTGATATAGCTCATAGTTCGTTGATTACAATAACGAATATTCATATAACAAACAATGATGATTGTGTTTGTTTTAAAACCGGTGCAAATAATGTTTTCGTTAAAAATGTAACTTGTGTTCGATCGCGTGGACTTTCAGTTGGAAGTCTTGGATTAACACCAGAATATACTGATCGAGTGTGGAATATATACGCTTCAGATATTAAAATGATAAATTCAACGCCTGGAATTCGAATTAAAGTTTATCCAGGTGGTCCAACTCATGGTAATGTTATTGTTTCAAATGTTACATTCGAACGAATTACAATAGATAATTGTGATTATGCATTTCGAGTTCAAACATGTTATGAAACACAAGAAAAAATTTGTCAACAAACTCCATCATCTGCTCAAATATCGAATATTAAACTTATTAGTATAACAGGACGAACTTCACATGAATTCGATCCCGATGTTGCCAATATTAATTGTCCACCAAATGGTACTTGTGATTTAACTTTCTCAGAATGGAATGTTACAAGTCCAACTTACAATTCAACGGTTCTTTGCAGTAATTATCAACATCCTCAAGGAGTTACTTGCACTCCTGGTGCATTTGGTTAATTAAAGATAACTTACATTTGCCATATAGTCACACACCTACTTTTTTTTCTTCCGTTCTTTTCTCGATCAGAGCACGTTCTATCGTGGTGAAGCGTGTCTTTGTCGGGAAAAAAAGTTTTGTTTTTCTTTTTTCGATTTTATACGTATTTATTTCGAGTAAACATGACGGCAACTGAGGAAGATATTCGTGCACTAACAGATTGTTGCAGAGCACTTCAAAATGAAATTGTTACACTTAAAGATTGCTGTGAAACACTTCGAAGCGAGATTTTTGCACTCAAAGAATGTTTCCAAGCAACTAAAGACCGAAGTCATCCGTTGAAAGATCGTTGTGAAATACTACAAAATGAAAATAAACAACTCGAGAGTAAATGGATGCAATTTGGTAGCATTGTTGCTGGAGGTCATGGATATGGCAATGACTTAAATCAACTGTGGGATGCACATGGTTTGAGTGTTGATGACGATCATCGAACGATTTATATTGCCGACAGTAATAATCATCGAATTCTTGCATGGAATTATGGTGCATCAAAAGGACAAGTCGTTGCTGGTGGAAATGGAAAAGGAGATCGAAATGATCAATTGAATTTTCCAAGAAATGTTATTGTTGATTCGAAAACAGATTGTGTGATTATCTGCGATTGGGGAAATCGACGAGTAGTACGTTGGCCTCGTAAAGATGGTGTTAGTGGAGAAATAATCATTTCGAATATTGAATGTTTCGGTGGTTTAACGATGGATGACAATGGATCTCTTTATGTTTCTGATTTTCAAAATAACGAAGTCAAACGATGGAGAAAAGGAGAAGTTCATGGAACAATCGTTGCCGGTGGTAATGGCGGTGGTAATAATCTCAATCAATTAAATGGTCCTACATATCTATTTGTCGATCGAAATCATTCAATTTACATCTCGGACAAAGATAATCATCGTGTAATGATGTGGAAAGAAGGAGCACAAGAAGGTAGTATTGTTGCTGGTGGTCGAAGCAAAGGAAATGATCTTACACACTTGACATATCCCTATGGATTAGTTGTTGATCCATCGGGTGCTCTCTATATAGCAGATTCGTGGAATAATCGAATAATGTGTTGGCTCAAAGGAGCTAGAGAAGGCAGTATCGTTATAGGCGGTAATGGTGAAGGTGGTCAATCAAATCAATTCAATTATCCAATTGGTTTATCATTCGATCGACAAGGTCATCTTTACATCACCGATAGTTACAATCAACGAGTAGTAAAGTTTCAACTCAAGTGATTCGATTCATAAAAAAAAGAACGAACAATGATTTCACTCTGATGATTCATTCATTTTTATATAACTATTTCGTCATGTAAAGAAAATGAATCAACCTTAAAATACTCTCATTCGAATTTCATGATTCAACAAATATTGCTCATCGTTTGCATCTTTAATCCTATAGTAAATTGTCTACAGGCTAGTGACTTTTATGTAGAGAATCTGCCTCTTTTACCAAAAGATGCCACTTCTTCGACTCGTATGCATGCTGGTTATCTGCCTGTCTATCCAATGCGTGATGGTGCATTATTTTTCTGGCATTTTTCTCGAAAATATCATGTTGACAAACCGAGGACAGTAGTCTGGCTTGAAGGAGGACCCGGTGCTAGTAGTTTGCCTGCAGCTTGGATGTCTATTGGTCCATATAAATTTCAAGACGATAATACTATCGTCGAAAATAAGGCATCGTGGCATTGGTTTACCCATCTACTATTTATCGATCAACCGGTTGGTACCGGTTTTTCTTATGTAGATTCAGATGAATATCTTCGTGATCTCGATGAAGTTACAGATCAATTGCTTGTTTTTTTTGATCGATATATCGAAGTTTTTCCTGAATTACTTGAGAATGATATCTATCTAGCTGGTGAATCATATGCTGGTCAATTTATTCCATATTTAGCTCGAGCCATTCTTCAGAAACAGTCAAAATTGAAACTATGCGGTCTTTTAATTGGAAATGGTTGGATTGATCCAGCTGCTCTCTATCCAACATATTTACCATTTGCAGTGGCTCATCAGCTAATCGAACAAGATTCCATGCTCTATAATTCCATCAATAATCAAGAAAAACTGTGCCGAGATGCACTTTCTCAGAAGGTACACATCAGAAATGAATTTTGTGACTCCATTATTTTTCAAATAGCTCGTGAAGGTCCAACAACTGAGTTTTATACTAAAAACCATAGAAATAAATGTATTAATATACATAACATTGCTGATCAGAGTGCCGAATGTGATATGAATTTATCACTCGATTATGCACGTTTGACAACTTATTTAAATCGAGAAGATGTTATGTTAGCCATACATGTCGATAGCAAAAAATCGAACTGGTACGCACTAGTGTTTTCTATTACAATAGCACTTGAAGCACGCAATTCTCCACCATCAGTTAGCCTGTTACCTGATCTACTTGGACAAATACCAATTGTACTTTACAATGGTGACTACGATCTAGTTTGTAATCATTGGGGAACAGAAAAAATGATCGATCAGATGACATGGAACGGTCGAACAGGTTTTGATCTAGGAGATGGGACATTTGCACCAATAGAACCATGGATTGTTGATGGTCAAACTGCAGGTCGTATTCGAAGTGCACGTAATTTGACTTATATTCGAGTTTACAATGCGAGTCATTCAGTGACGCTAAGTCAACCATATCGATCCCGTGCTATGCTACATCAATTTATTAAACTTAACAACACTACACGTCACTTTAAAGCTAAACATAATGGGCTGATTATATTCAGTATTGTTATCTTCATCGTTATAATAAGTTGTACTTGTTTATTTTTGTACAAAAAATATCCTTTTCAAGAGCCAAAACAACACAACTTTCGTTTAATATTTATTTCTTTGTTCTGTTATTGCATATGTTAAGCGAAATATTTCGCAAGATTTTTGTTTTGTTTTGCTAGTGGCAATAAATTTTTCATTTTAACGAAAATGTCGAGTGAAACAGTTGCTTTTTCTTTGTCTTCTAATTCGGGTTCATTTATGTATGAAGATTTGATTTTCACTATTAAAAAAATACAAAATCAAATTCTCCAAGCAAACGATATTCTTGATAATCGATGGATAAATCAAAAGACAACACAAGAAGAAGTGAAATCACGTTCGTTTACTTTTATTGATCCATATGGAAACCGAACAACAAATAGATATATGGATTATCAACGGATAACAACCGTTTTCAACAAATATAAACAAAATTACGTGCCAAAATATCTTCATGATTGGATAAAAATCAGCAAACAAAACGATACTCCAATTATACCGCTGACTGGAACTGAATTAGTATCTCATTTTACAGATGGATCTGTACTTGAAACATATGGACAAATCATGATTTGGGCTAAATATCATGAATCTTTTTCTCCACAAAAGCTTGTATTGACTGTTCGTTTAACTGATAATATACAAAATATTACGGAACAAATCAATCAGAAATTACAATGTACAATTTCAGAAGTAAAATCATTATTGGCATTTCACGAAGAGCGTAAACTATCTGCCGAGGATTGGAATAATGGTACATCATTGAAATTTGAAGACACTATCTTGTTTGCACAATTATACCAAGAAAATTGCATTGTCTTAGCACAATGTAAAGACGCAGTAAATAATTAATGTTCATTGTTTGTTCGAGTTCTATATCATTCTATTTTCGTTTTTCTATAGAATTGGGATTCAAATGTTCCTCATGAATTTCAAATTTTTATCAGAGACATATCGGCAGAAGCTGTTGCATTGAATGTATACTCGTCTGATACAATAGCAATGATAAAAGAAAAGTTATACGAAAAGAAAGGTATTTTAGTTGATCATCAGCGACTTATCTTTGCTGGTCAACAATTGGACAATGATTGTACTCTCGATGATTACGATATACAAAAAGAAACAACACTTCATTTAGTACTGTTTTCACGAGGTGGAATGTATCATTTCACTAGTGGTCGAAATAATTTCACTCATATTCCATATGATTGTGCTTTGATAATACGAACACTCTTCGAACTTTCATTGGATAATGTGAATCACGTCAATGATCTCGACTCCGCAGAATTACAAGACTTTGTATTCAAAAGACAAAATGCTTGTTTGACTTTACTCCGTGCGGTCAAAAGATTTCCTGCTTCGTATCGATCTTCTTACTTGAAGAACATTTTGTCAACTGAAACCATTTGAATTCGTTTGCTAATTTTTCTCTGTTGTAAAATATAATTGCATAATGATTGGACATTATTATCCAACATACTCTTGACTCATAGTGATGTGTGTTTCTTTTCTTTCGTTCCGATATTTCGCACGAAATGACGGAGCAAACAGCATTCTAATTGAACGATGGACAAATCAAGAAGTGAAATCACGATCATTTACTTTTATTGATCCATATGGAAACCGAACAACAAATAAATGTATGAATCATCAATTAATGATGGCTGATTTTGCAGATGGATCGATATTTGAAACATACGGAGAAATTACTGTTTGGATTAAATACCGCGAAGCTGTTCGGCCAAAAAAACTCGTATTAACTGTTCATCCGACTGATAGTATGAAACATATTGCAGAACAAATCAATCAGAAACTACAATGTACAGTAATGGAAATAAAATCATTAGTACTCAAAGAAAAACATAAACTAGTTATCGGGTGAAGATTGGAATAATGGTACATCATTGAAATTTGACGATACTGTTGTATCTGCTCAACTCTATCAAGACAATTGCATTGTCTTAGCACAATGCAAAGATACAGTAGAGAGAATGCTTATTTTTTAAGTTTTATATAAGATCTTGTGATCTTTTTGTTCATGGGTAGAATTGGAATTCTGGTGTTCCGTATGATTTTCAAATTTTCATCAAAACTGCGTGCAAAAGTTATCACGTTAGACGTAGATGCTGCTGATACAATAGAAATTGTGAAGGACAACTAGACGATGGATATACAATTGGAATTAACACTTCATATAGTACTTCGTTTACGAGCAATCTTTCATCATCAAGAGATGTAAAGCAAATCAACGATCTAACTGCATCGGAATTGCAAGAGTTCGTGTCAGAACGACAACAAATTTTGTCAACCATAAGTGAATAAATTCTCTGATTAATTTCGATAGTTTTTAAAAAATATTTACATAAATTCGGACAATTAGATAATAATAAAATTGTGTCATCAAGTACATTTGAATTAACAAAAACAGTGTGGAATTTCTATCACCACGAAAATATGAATTAATAGTTCGTGTAACCGATAATATAGAAAGTATTAAAAAACGACTAGTAAAATGTCGATCGTCTTCATAGTACCATTATTGAAATATGAAGATACCATCTTGCCTCCACAATTGTATCGAGAAAATTGCACAATTTTTGTTGAAATTATTAAAAATACGGCTTTTAAATAATCAAAGTACTGAACAACGTTGAAAAAATTAATGTTTTAGCTCTCTTCCCAATTCGAAATCTTATATCTGAATCATACACTGAAATCTTTCCAACTATGAATGATTCATGCCATTATTGTTCTCATGACAATTTTATCTGTATTTATTCAAAAGGAAAAAACCAAAGCTATGACGTACATATTATTTATATTTTAGCAATTCACGTATTTTTCTATTATACAGCAAACAATATGAGTTGCTTCGTTCCTTGTATCATCTTGAAGATAACACAATGCACTTCTTTCATTGGCCGAATACTATATACCTTTATATAAATCTTATATTTTGAAATATATTTTCAGATAGTGAATTTCAGTTTACACGATAGAAGATGGCTGCTATCGCTGTTGTTTCCCCTAAAATACCCACTTCATTTGTTTATGAAAATTTAATTTCTCATACTCAACAACTACAAAATCAAGTTATGCTAGCTAATACGATTCTTGATGATCAATGGAAAAATCAAAAGAAAACATCACAAGACTTCCAATCACGATCATTTACATTCGTTGATCCACATGGGATTCGAACAAATGACAAATTTATGGACCACGAATTGATCAGTACAGTATTTCGAAAGTTTAAAAAAGAGTACGTACCAAGATATTTGAAACCATGGATTAAATTTGGACTTGTTAATGAAAACTCAATTACTGAATTAAATGAAGAACAGTTACAATCAACTGTATCTAAATTCGAAAATGGTACTGTGTTCAGTACATATGTTTTAGTCGCTGTATTGGTTGGAAATTATCAAAAAATGCAACCTAGACGAGTTTTATTAACACTTCCACCTTTGACGAATATGGAAACAATCAAAGAAGAATTGAAAAATACTCATTCATGCGTAGACATAGAATTTCGATCCTTTAATACATCTGTAGAATCAATAACACCGATACGTTTAGCATGGAATAAAGGCACAACGCTAAAGCTGGAAGACAACATAATCTCATCCAAATTGTATGAATATAATAATTTTATCATGGCAAAATTGATTGAAAGAAATGTTAGTAATAAATTGTCAGTTATTTCTTTTGATTTTTATTTAATGTCTTATTTTTTTGTTCAGAGTTCATCTACAATGCTTCGATCAACTTATCAAATATTTATAAAAACAATTACTGGAAAAACGCTTACGTTCGAATTAGAGCCTGATATGACTATTGAAGAAGTTAAAGATTGGATCGAAAATTATGAAGGAATTCCTACTGATCAGCAACGTTTGATTTATGCTGGTATACAATTAGAAGATGGACGTACTCTTAGTGATTACAAGGTACAAAATGAAAGTACTGTTCATCTAGTATTGCGTTTACGCGGTGGAATGTATCATTTCTCAAGTGGCCGCCAAGATTTTTCTAATATGCCATCTGAAAGTGCTACTGCTGTTATTAATATATTGAACCATAAATTATACGATACAAAACATTTTGATAAGTTATCGATCAAACAATTACAGCAATTGGCTTTCGAAGGACAAAGTTTATTGAAAAGTTTATCTCATGGAATTAGAAATTTCTCTATTTCGAACGTTAAAGTTTTGAAAGATATTTTATCAAATGTTGATGGTGGCACTGAAAACGATGATAGTAGTGATGACGATTCAGATTGTCAGTAGAAACTGCCTTGTTTTGTTTTTATAACTAAACGAAATGAAATCAAGATTTTATGATCAAAATATAATTCTTCCTACTCTTGAGTCTCGAGATATAGTTAATTACCTTGATTTTCTTCTAAGCACTTAACTTGTAAAAAAAACCTATTGGTAACTTTTTCTTTCTTTCGTTCTGTGTGGGTGAATCATGTATTTATTGCGATGGAAAAAACCAACGTATAAAAAAATAAACTAGACTAAATACGTATTTTTCATCCGACTTTCGAAAATAAACGTTGTGAATCGGAGACAACATGGGTTTTGCTGTTAGTTCACATATGTCCACTTCATTTGTTTATGAGGATTTGGTTTTTCAAACGCAAAATATACAGAATCAAATCGAGTTAGCTAATAAAATTCTTGATGATCAATGGCGGCAAAGTCAAAAGAAAACATCACAAGACTTCCAATCACGATCATTTACATTCATTGATCCACATGGGATTCGAACAAATGACAAATTTATGGACCATGAATTGATCAGTACAGTATTTCGAAAATATAAAAAAGAGTACGTACCAAGATATTTGAAACCATGGATTAAATTTGGACTTGTTAATGAAAACTCAATTACTGAATTAAATGAAGAACAGTTACAATCAACTGTATCTAAATTCGAAAATGGGACTGTGTTCAGTACATACGTTGAAGTCATTGCATGGGTTGGAAATTATCAAAAAATACAACCTAGAAAAGTTGTATTAACACTTCCACCTTTGACGAATATGGAAACAATCAAAGAAGAATTGAAAAAAACTCATTCATGCTTAGATATAGAGCTTCGCTTCTTTACATCTAAAGAATCAATAATACGGGAATTGTTACAATGGAACAACGGTACAACATTACAGTTGGAAGGTAACATAATTTCGTACAAATTGTATGAAAATAATAATTACATTATGGCAAAATTGATTGAAAACAATGTTAGTAATAAATTGTCAGTTATTTCTTTTGATTCGCACTGATGCTATAGTCTCAGATGGGTAAACGCCCAACGAGAAAATATTTCCACGTAAATTTTGGACGAAAATTGTCATCCCATTAATAGTATTTGATTTCCAGTTCTGTAAAGAAAATAAAAATGTGATAAGATAGTTAAAACAATGATGACATTCTCTACCACTTCTTGGGATTTTGCTAAGATGATGCATTTGCCCTGATAAAGTTGAGCAGAAAGAATTGTATCATTTAATTTTAATGGTGTACCTTCATTCCATTCTTTGTCAAGTGGTTTCTCGTCATTGTCGAATGTCAATGATTTTAATTCTAAATTTGCACATTGTAGAGTTTCATTGATTTTCTTCTGAATATTTCCCATGTTTTCCGTTATACGAACAATGGGAACAAGTTTTTTTTGGTGATAAATGTCTGTAAGCGTAGGTCCAGACAATTAATTCACCATATGTTTCAAATGAGGATCCATCGTCGTATTCGGACACAGTTTTTATCAATTCACATTCAGTCATTGGCAGAATTTGATTATCAATGAGTTTTCCGATTTTAATATATTTATGAAGATATTTTGGCACATAATTCTTTTTGTATTTTTTAAAAACAATTGTCATCGATTCATGATCCATAAATTTGATTGTCGTTCGATTTCGAAATGGATCAATAAATGTAAATGAACGTGATTGGAATTCTTCGGTTTTTTTCTTTCGATTTTCCCATCGATCATCAAGAATCTTGTTGATATCGATAATCTGATTTTGTACTTTTTGAATTTTAGAAACTAATTTTTCATAAACAAACGAATTCGATCGTTTCGCCATGAGATGATTTATGTATTCGAAAAGAAAAAAGAAACGAATTCGATTTATTTTAATTGGTTTAGATCTTATTTTACATAGGGGGCATTATTGTCAGTATTTCAACTAAATCATGTTTTTTTTATTGATATAGACAGATGAAATAAAACTGTCGATTTATCTTTATCGCGAGGAAGTACGTTAATAAATAAAACATATTGTAACGATAAAACGATTTTCGGTGAATGAGTATCAGTATCAATATTTATTGAGATACGATTCATTTTATTATCTTCATGAATTGAGTGTTGATAAGAAACCCACCTACAGTTTTTCAGCGAAAATATATCGGAAGAGAGAAAGAGTATAAATACCAGCGATTTCCCGTCTGAGAATTCATTTTATCGTAAACGATGAATACTGCTCTCATTCTTTTATGTTTGGTAGTTACCATTCAAAGTGTACCTTTGAGTGAATTTTTTCCGTATGGAACAACTGCGAATGATCAACAGCTTCCACCTAATGATGATGGAAGCACACCGAGATTGTCATTGCCACGCATATTCCCATATTTCAATAATAACCACCGTCAAATCTATTTGGCTAACAATGGTCTTTTCTCATTTCTTGGGCCAATACCTACATTTATTCCAATAGAATTTCCAATAGGTAATGATAGCCGACTTATAGCTGGATTTTGGTCGGATATTGATACACGAGGAAATATTTCAGGTGGAAATAAAGTTTATTATCAAATTTATAGTAATGAAACAAGTGCAGGTGTATTCAGTAAAGCATCACAATATGTTCGAGAATATTTTCCCGGTGAACGTTCATTTAATCCAACAATGGTAATAACAGGAACTTGGTATCGGGTTGGTGCTTTTTCACAGCAAACAAGCGCAACAAATACATTTCAAATTGTTCTTGCAACAGATGAACTCCGTAGTTTTGTTTTTCTTCTCTATAATCAAATTCAATGGGCTGGAAGTTCTACAAATGGAATTTCAGGTCAAGCTGGTTTCAATGCTGGTGATGGAATTGTCTTTGAAATGTTACCTCATTCAAGAACAAGTCGTATTACTGAATTAGTGAACATCAGTAATGTTGGTGTTGCTGGTCTATTTGTTTTTCGAGTTGATACAGATACAATTACACTCGGTGGCTGTGGCAATATATCGAATTTAGCTTTTCAACCACGTCGTGGTTCACAACTTGGTTTAACACCAATAACAATTCAAGGTCCATGTTTTAACAATATCAGCGAATCACATATCAAATGTCGTTTTGGTTATTCAACAGTTGTTAACGGAATTATTCTCAATGAATATCAAGCTCTTTGTTTAACACCATTTGTTTCATTGCCAACTTATACAAATGTTTATTTTAGTACTGATGGTGGAGATACATTTAATCTTATTCCACACATCTTTTCTTATACATCTGCTGAATACGGATTTACATCAACTGATGATGTTCAATTGAGAATTTACAATCAAACAAACACAATTATCACTGTTGGTCAACAAACAACATTCGAATGGTATTTATCCGAAACAACAATTAACAGTTGGCCAAATAGTACAATGAGACTTCAACTTCAAATGTGTTCTGTTCAATTAAATCAAACAAATGGTGGAATAGTACAAGATCAATGTGTTACTCTCAAAAATAATCTTATTCCAGTCGCTGGTTTACAATACGCAACAGCAGGAATTCCATCTATTGAAGGTACAACAAATCTTGGCACGGTATACTTTCGTATAATTGCACAAGATAATTCGAATAGTAAAGTTTATCTTGGTCTTAATTCTGCATTATTTATTCTACATAATACTGGGATTGAAACAACAGGTTATTGTCAATCGTGGGCATCGGCTCAGCCATTACCTCAAACATGGAACGATAATTTACTTCCATGTCCATTAACATTAGCTCAAGCTCGTGTTGCAGGCTGCTGTTACGGTGTTGATCCATTGTGCAATGAAAATAATTTCAATTCATCAATGAACTGCCGATATCATCGAGGACGACCAGAATATGATGAATTATCAGCCATTGCTTGTTATCAATCACGTTCAACAAATCAATGGAATGCCGGTGGCGAATGTTGTTATGCTCAATCAGGTCAATTAATCACTCATGGTCTTGGTGCTGGTACCGATGATCATTATCATCCAACGATTCATCCAGTTCAACATTATTTCAATGATATTTTACCATATCTCGCTTGTTGTCTTCTAACATCATCGCAGGAAACTTGTTCGAGATATTTTGATTTACGACCACCACGTCGAGGAAGTAATTCGCCGAGTGGCAATGGTGGAACATGGGGTGATCCACATTTTACGACTCTCGATGGAACAACGTATACGTTCAATGGTTTTGGTGAATATACGTATTTAGCAATTCAAAATCAATCGTTGATTTTCAATTCTCAAATTCGAACAACACCAATCGGTTCGGCAACGGTTATACGAGGTTTTGCTGCTAAATCATCGAATTCTCAAGCACAAAATATGAGTGTAACTGTTTCACGACGAGAAATGTTAATCGTTCGACGGGGCAACGAAACAATTGATCTCGATGCAACAACCGATGATCAAGTATCAACAAATAATGTTTTAGTTCTATTTTATCCGGAATTAAGCTTCGAATATAATCGAACAAGTTCAATTTTAACCTTATCATGGTTTATTGGTGTTAGTATTCAAATAACACCAATTCGAATTTCATCGGGTGATTTAATTCTTAATCTTGGAATTTCTATCTCAGGTTCATATCAACATCAAACACGAGGTTTACTTGGTTCGTATGATCGAAATCCTAATAATGATCTTCAAGCATCAAACGGAACTATTCTTGGTCCGGTTGATTCTCTAACACTCGAACAAATTCATCGTCAATTCGGTCAAACTTGGTCAATTGACCCGTTAGATTCATTATTCTATTACGAATCAGGTGATTCAGCAGCTTATTATTCATCTCAAAATTTTCTCTATGTTCCTTCATTTATTTCTCCTGAGCCACCTTCGTCACAACTCAATGCAACACTTACTGCTTGTAATATTGATTCCCATTCGACGAATCGAAGTCAATGGACAGTTGCTCAACAAACATGTTTCTATGATATAGCAACATCGAATGACACTACACTTGGACAAGCATCGGCAGTAGCTTCGGAAGAACTTGCTCAAATTACTGTTGATCAACGTTATCCACCAGAATTTAATGCTAATTTACCGCTAACTTTAACAGTGAATGAATCATCATCTGTATCCATTGATTTTACAGCAACGAGTCCTTATACTTCATCGATCATCTACGAACTTGTTCAAGGACCTTCATCAGCATCTTTTAATAGTCAAACAGCACGATTTACATGGCAAAAAGCGACTACCAGTCAATCAAGTATTATCGTACGTGTTACTGCTAAAGATGCTCAATACGAATTATTATCAACGCATGAACTTGCTCTCAATGTTCGTCCACGAGCAATTCCATCACCACCATCATCATCTTCTCTATTCAAACTCTCGTGGATCTTTCTTCTTATGAATATTTTTGGAACATTTTTCTTTTATTGCCAATAGTTTTGTTTTTCATTTTACTCTCACATAAAGAATATATTCTTTGCAAATCAAAGTATGTTTTTCGAAAATGATGACGAAACTTCTACTGTAATTTAATCATGACAAGAAAAGGAAAGAGTATTATTTTAAAAAAAGAATACATCGTTTGCTTAAGATAAATATATTGTTTATTGCATTTTTTTGTCTGAAGAAAAAAGGGGATCGCTTTCCCCGCTATCTTCTGACAAAGGATAATCACTATCAGATTTTTGATGGTTCACTCTCAAACTTTTAGAATAAGCAGCGACAGCAGCAAGTTTGCGCAAATGTTCAGCTTCGGCTCGTCCGGTTTGTTCTACTAATAAAGTAAAGTGAGAATTAGGATCCGAAAGTAACACATTAGGCACATCAAATTCCAATAATTCACCATTTCCAATTACCTTAAAGAACAATATTATAATTAGCAAGAAACAAATTAATCAAATACCAGAATACGATCACTATCGATCACAGTACGCAAACGATGAGCTACTGTGAGAACAGTACACTCTCGAAAATTTTCACGAATTGCTTGTTGAATTAATTCATCTGTGCTAAATAATTAGATCATTGTTGAGTTTTTTATTATAGAAATTTGTACAACTCACGCATTATCAACATTAGCAGTAGCTTCATCGATAACTAATATTTTACTCTTTTTCAGAATCATTCTTGCCAAACACACAAGTTGTTTTTGTCCTACACTTAAATTTGAACCACATTCAGCTACAATGGAATGAAGTCCATCAGACATTGTTTCAGTCACTAATGTTTTTAGTTGTACCTGAAATAAAAACACTAGGTTGAGATAAAACATAGGTATATATTTGATAAATACTTGTTCGAGTGCTATCCATATATCAGCATCGGAATATTCATCAAATGGATCAAGATTATATCGTATTGTACCTGTGAAAAGAACAGGATCTTGTGGAATAATTGAAATTCGATTTCGAAGATCATCTAAACCAATAGATCCGATATCAATACCATCAATTTTTATTTGACCATTAGTAAGAGTACCCATCCGAAATAATGTTTGTATTAGAGAACTTTTTCCAGCACCCGTTCTACCTACAATTCCAACTTTTTCGGTACTTTCAATGATCATAGAAATATGATGTAGAGCAAGTGGTGCATCTTTATCATTCAAATGGCGCATAGACACATCATTAAAGATAATTCGTCCTTCCGATGGCCATGTTGATGGTGGACGACGGTCAGCTGACACTTGAGCAGACGGTTCTTCGTCAATAGAACAATATTCAAGTACACGTTCAATAGAAGTCATTTGAGACTCAACATCCACTGATAATCTATATTCAATCATTGTTTATATGAAATATTTTCAGAGAAAAATTTTTACCTAATTGTCCATTGTAAAATACCTATTAGATGTAAACTGTATATTAGAATAAGGGCGATATCACCAGATGTAAGATGATTTTGAAAAATACGCACAAACATTGCCAATATTGTCACAAGAGTAATAAATAATAACGTGATCCAATCAAAACGTATAGCTGCCCAACGATTTACTGTTAAAAGTAAATAATTAACCCGCGAATTATCATTGACATAAGACAAGAATTCTGATGAACACATTTTTTCAGCACGATACGATCGAATTACTTTTAGACCATGAATAGTTGATGTTAAATATGAATAAATAGGACTACGTGTTATACCTTCTAGACGTTTTAAATCACGTAAACATTGAGCATAACGATGACGAATAAATATCATGCCAATAACAGATATTATTGATGGAATTAATGACCAAACATTTAACCAAACGACTAGAATTATTGTACCTATTACTTTAAATAAGCACTAAAAGTAGTCAATTCTATTATTTTGAATTTAATTTAAATATTTACTTGAAATAAATCAAACAAACTTATTGGAAGATAATCATCCATAATAGCTACATCTTTAGTGAAGCGATTCGACATTCGACCTATAATTATATTATTTATACTATACTATATTTTTTATTAAAATAATCAAATCATTTTACCAATCGGATTCGTATCAAAAAAAGATATTGGTGCTCGTATAAATCGATTTAACATTCTATTTCAACAGTTAAATTAGATGAATTGTTATATTTATTCATGAAATAAGAAGACAGTTGAATTATTTCGAAAAGATATTTGAGAACAAAGTTTTGTTGATTGATATCAATCATCGTCGTTATTCATCCCATTTAATACAAGTTTTTTTTAAATCTGAAATATTATATTGTGGATAATCTTTCTCCAAACTACCGAAAAAAGCTGAAGGTGCATTCTGAGCTGCTAACACCGATTCTTGTAATGTTAATGAAGCGAAACGATTCATTCGATTAACATTCTTCAATTTGAAAGCAAGAATTTGTTTAATTGCTTCTGCAACATTACATGAAATATGCTCGAAATCGTATCTACCACTAGTCATATGAAACATTCCAGCTCGTGAACGAAGTATGAGATGAAGCATTGATTGATTTTGTATACCACACTTCTTAAGAGTGATATCATCTTCAATCTGTTTACCATTAAATATAACACGTTGTTGACAAGGAGGAATACCTTCTTTATCGTGCACAACAAGTTTAAATTTATTCATAGAAATATTCAAACGAATTCTCATTGTGACCATTTTTCCTGTCAATGTTTTTAAATATATTGTACAATTGTTGTTATGATTTAATTGATTATTCTGTAACAATCAAATACAAAAGTCGTTAAAAGAATAAACAAAAAACATTTTTACACTATCACTGATGATTTTAGCCAAGATAATACAATTGTGTCTTCGAATTTCAGAGCTACGCCTTTATTCCAATGTTTATCTGTAGGATTCTCATCACTTTCGAATATCAGTGATTTCAATTCGAGATATTCAAATTGTCGACGTTGTTCTGGTTCTGATTTAAAATTCACGATCTTATCCGACAAACGAACATTAAGTATTAGTTTATCTAATGGTTGAGATTTGTCATAATAAATCCAAATAACAATTTGACCGTATGTTAGAAATACGGATCCATCAATAAATTCAGATACAGTACGTATTAACGCAGAATCTTTTAATGGTACGATTTTATCATCATTCTGTACACCGAATTTAATCCATTTTTGCAGATATTTTGGAATGAAAGTTTTCGTATATTTTTTAAAAATGATCATAAGCAATTCATGATCCATGTATTTGTTAATTGTTCGATTGTCAAAAAGATCAATAATTGTAAAAGAACGTGATTTCAATTTTTATTGAATATTTTCCACTATTTTCTAGTACTGATTAAAATTTTAATTTATGCTAGGAGAAATTAAAATTTCATTTTGTACTAGATATTTTCTAGGAAAAATTGAAATTTTAGATTCTCCTAGGACAAATCAAAATTTTAATTATTCCTAGGAAAATTTTAAATTGTCCTAAATTTTAAGTTTTACTGTGACAAATATATTCTTTATGTGAGAGTAAAATGAAAAACAAAACTATTGACAATAAAAGAAAAATGTTCCAAAAATATTCATAAGAAGAAAGATCCACGAGAGTTTGAATAGAGAAGATGATGATGGTGGTGATGATGTTGATGATGTTGATGAGGATGGTGGTGATGTTGATGAGAGTGGTGGTGATGTTGATGAGGATGGTGGTGACGTTGATGAGGGTGGTGGTGATGTTGATGAGAGTGGTGGTGATGTTGATGAGAGTGGTGGTGATGTTGATGAGGGTAGTGGTGATGTTGATGAGGATGGTGGTGACGTTGATGAGGGTGGTGGTGATGTTGATGAGAGTGGTGGTACTGTTGTTGTTGAAATAGTTCGTGGAAGAACATTGAGAGCTAGTTCATGCGTTGATAATAAATTGTACTGAGTATCTTTAGCAGTCACACGTACGATAATACTTGATTGACTGATAGTCGCTTCTTCCCATGTAAATCGTGCTGTTTGATTATTAAAAGATGCTGATGAAGGTCCTTGAATAAGTTCGTAGATGATCGATGAAGTATAAGGACTCGTTGCTGTAAAATCAATGGATACAGATGACGATTCATCAACTGTTAAAATTAATGGTAAATCAGCATTAAATTCTGGTGGATAACGTTGATCAACAGTAATTTGAGCAAGTTCTTCCGAAGCTACTGCCGATGCTTGTCCAAGTGTAGTGTCATTCGATATTGCTATATCATAGAAACATGTTTGTTGAGCAATTGTCCATTCACTTCGATTAGTCGAATGAGAGTCAATATTACAAGCAGCAAGTGTTGCATCGAGCTGAGATGATGGTGGTTCCGGAGAAACAAATGAAGGAACATAGAGAAGATTCTGAGATGAATAATACGCTGCTGAATCACCTGATTCGTAATAGAATAATGAATCTAACGGGTCAATTGACCAAGTTTGACCGAATTGACGATGAATTTGTTCGAGTGTTAGAGAATCAACCGGACCAAGAATAGTTCCGTTTGATGCTTGAAGATCATTATTAGGATTTCGATCATACGAACCAAGTAAACCTCGTGTTTGATGTTGATATGAACCTGAGATAGAAATTCCAAGATTAAGAATTAAATCACCCGATGAAATTCGAATTGGTGTTATTTGAATACTAACACCAATAAACCATGATAAGGTTAAAATTGAACTTGTTCGATTATATTCGAAGCTTAATTCCGGATAAAATAGAACTAAAACATTATTTGTTGATACTTGATCATCGGTTGTTGCATCGAGATCAATTGTTTCGTTGCCCCGTCGAACAATTAACATTTCTCGTCGTGAAACAGTTACACTCATATTTTCTGCTTGAGAATTCGATGATTTAGCAGCAAAACCTCGTATAATCGTTGCCGAACCGATTGGTGTTGTTCGAATTTGAGAATTGAAAATCAACGATTGATTTTGAATTGCTAAATATGTATACTCACCAAAACCATTGAACGTATATGTTGTTCCATCGAGAGTCGTAAAATGTGGATCACCCCATGTTCCACCATTGCCACTCGGCGAATTACTTCCTCGACGTGGTGGTCGTAAATCAAAATATCTCGAACAAGTTTCCTGAGATGATGTTAGAAGACAACAAGCAAGATACGGTAAAATATCATTGAAATAATGTTGAACTGGATGAATCGTTGGATGATAACGATCATCGGTACCAGCACCAAGACCACGAGTGATCAATTGACCTGATTGAGCATAACAACATTCGCCACCAGCATTCCATTGATTTGTTGAACGTGATTGATAACAAGCAATGGCTGATAATTCATCATATTTTGGTCGTCCTCGATGATATTGGCAATTCATTGATGAATTGAAATTATTTTCATTGCACAATGGATCAACACCGTAGCAACAACCTGCAACACGAGCTTGAGCTAATGTTAATGGACATGGAAGTAAATTATCGTTCCATGTTTGAGGTAATGGCTGAGCCGATGCCCAAGATTGACAATAACCTGTTGTTTCAATTCCAGTATTATGTAGAATAAATAATGCAGAATTAAGACCAAGATAAACTTTACTGTTCGAATTATCTTGTGCAATTATACGAAAGTATACTGTGCCAAGATTTGTTGTACCTTCAATAGATGGAATTCCTGCTGTTACATATTGTAAACCAGCGACTGGAATAAGATTATTTTTGAGAGTAACACATTGATCTTGTACTATTCCACCATTTGTTTGATTTAATTGAACAGAACACATTTGAAGTTGAAGTCTCATTGTATTTTTCGGCCAACTATTAATTGTTGTTTCAGATAAATACCATTCGAATGTTGTTTGTTGACCAACAGTGATAATTGTGTTTGTTTGATTGTAAATTCTCAATTGAACATCATCAGTTGATGTAAATCCGTATTCAGCAGATGTATAAGAAAAGATATGTGGAATAAGATTAAATGTATCTCCACCATTAGTACTAAAATAAACATTTGTATAAGTTGGCAATGAAACAAATGGTGTTAAACAAAGAGCTTGATATTCATTGAGAATAATTCCGTTAACAACTGTTGAATAACCAAAACGACATTTGATATGTGATTCGCTGATATTGTTAAAACATGGACCTTGAATTGTTATTGGTGTTAAACCAAGTTGTGAACCACGACGTGGTTGAAAAGCTAAATTCGATATATTGCCACAGCCACCGAGTGTAATTGTATCTGTATCAACTCGAAAAACAAATAGACCAGCAACATCAACATTACTGATGTTCACTAATTCAGTAATACGACTTGTTCTTGAATGAGGTAACATTTCAAAGACAATTCCATCACCAGCATTGAAACCAGCTTGACCTGAAATTCCACTTGTAGAACTTGCAATAGTCCATTGAATTTGATTATAGAGAAGAAAAACAAAACTACGGAGTTCATCTGTTGCAAGAACAATTTGAAATGTATTTGTTGCGCTTGTGCGCTGCTCATAGGCACCAACTCGATACCAAGTTCCTGTTATCACCATTGTTGGATTAAATGAACGTTCACCGGGAAAATAATCTCGAACATATTGTGATGCTTTACTGAATACACCCGTACTTGTTTCATTACTATAAATTTGATAATAAACTTTATTTCCACCTGGAATATTTCCTCGTGTATCAATGTCCGACCAAAATCCAGCTATAAGTCGACTATCATTACCTATTGGAAATGCTATTGGAACATATGTAGATATTGGCCCAAGAAATGAGAAAAGACCATTGTTAGCCAAATAGATTTGACGATGATTATTATTAAAATATGGGAATATGCGTGGTAATGACAATTTCGATGTACTTCCGTCATCATTAGGTGGAAGCTGTTGATCATTCGCAGGTGTTCCATATGGAAAAAATTCACTCAAAGGTACACTTTGAATGGCAACTACCAAACATAAAAGAATGAGAGTAGTACTCATGGTTTACGATAAAATGAATTCTCAGACGGGAAATCGCTGGTATTTATACTCTTTCTCTCTTCCGATATATTTTCGCTGAAAAACTGTAGGTAGGTTTCTTACAACACTCAATTCATGAAGATAATAAAATACATCATAATCTCAATAAATATTGATACTGATACTTGTTAGCCGAAATCGTTTTATCGTCATAATATGTTTTATATATTAACGTACTTCCTCGCAATAAAAATAAATCGACAGTTTTATTTCATCTGTCTATATCAATAAAAAAAACATGATTTAGTTGAAATACTGACAATAATGCCCCCTACGTAAAATATGATCTAAACCAATTAAAATAAATCGAATTCGTTTCTTTTTTCTTTTTGAATACATAAATCATCTCATGGCGAAACGATCGAATTCGTTTGTTTATGAAAAATTAGTTTCTAAAATTCAAAAAATACAAAATCAAATTATCAAAACCAACAAAATTCTTGATGATCGATGGGGAAATCGAAAGAAACAAAAAACCGAAGAATTCCAATCACGTTCATTTACATTTATTGATCCATTTCGAAATCAAACGACAATCAAATTTATGGATCATGAATCGATGACAATTGTTTTTAAAAAATACAAAAAGAATTATGTGCCAAAATATCTTCATAAATATATTAAAATCGGAAAACTCATTGATAATCAAATTCTGTCATTAACTGAATGTGAATTGATAAAAACTGTGTGTCCGAATACGACGCTGGATTCTCATTTGAAACATATTGTGAATTAATTGTACAGACCAACAGCTATACATATTTCGGACCCTCAAAACTTGTACTTAATGTGCGTCTTACTGAAAACATGGAAACTATTCAAAAACAAATCAATGAAAGCCTACGATGTGAAAATTTGAACTTCAAATCGTTGACACTTGAGAATGATGGTAAATCATTCAAGAAGAATTGGAATGAAGGAACAGCATTGAAATTGAATGATACAATTCTTTCTACTCAACTTTATCAAGATAATTGCATTATCTTAGCAAAAGGCAAGAACATGGTATAGGAAAAGCTCTTTTTTTTCTCAATTTCATGTTAGATTTTACAGGATCCGTCTTCCAATATTATTGCTACTACTGGAATTTTAGACACAGATGAATCATCATCATCATCACTCAACGAAGGCCGACGGATTTTCGGTCGAATACTTGAAGAGGGACGTACACTTACGTTAGTGAACACTTTTGGTCAGTCCCGGTGGTGTTCACATTAGAAAGATTTGACTGAAAAAATTGTATTTTCTTGATTAAAACTATCACAAAGTTCATTTTACTATTAAATAACAGCATCAGCTACAGTTACAGTCCCATCATCGTACAAAGTTATCTGCATATTAGGTCGAAAACCACATTGTTCATGAGTATATCCAAGTTGATTGCTTAGAATTCTCGTCGAATTAACCGTAAAATTTGTTGATTGATGAGTATGTCCATAGACCCATAAACGAACTGGATCAACACAATCCGTATGATGATCATTAACAAATGCATCGTTGATAGTAGCTTTTGTATCGCTTCGACGACCACAAGGTGCATGATGTGTAATAATAACAACATGTTCTCGATTGTGTCGTGCCATTTCAATCTGTTGTAACAGCCAAGCATATTGTTCATCATGCCATGTATTTGTATCGTTGACTGTAATTGCACGTGCGCTCGTTTTATCTTCGTTTAATGTTCCAATACAACGATAATCATTGAGACGTTGACTAACTGTTGCAACGGATATTGGACGAACATGCGTCCAAAGAGTAGTGCCAAGTATTCGAACATTATTCGGAAGTAAATAACTATCTTGTTGCAAGAAATGAATACGTGGATGAAGACTATTGAGTTGTCGTAATTGTTGAAGACGTTGTTCGTAAATTCCTTGATAAAAACAATGATTACCAGCAACATAGAAAATATGTTCGAATCGTTGACATTGATCAAGCAAAAACTTGCTCAATGTTGGAATATCCGGTCGGCCAATATCTCCAGCGAGAATTAGAATCGGTGCTACTACCGGAAATACCGGTGGATTTACATTAGGAAATTCTAAATGTAAATCACTCATAAGCATCGTTTGAAAGATTGGTTTTGCACCTGATGCAAGCGTAGCCATGTTACGAAATAACAGGCATAAAATCGTGATGACTCAGTATTGCACAACGTTTTTACAATTCTGTCATCATAAAAACAAATGATGATTTTCGTTTACTCATTCAATCGTTTAATAAACACGCTATTGTTCTCCCTCAATGCATGATGAATTAATAAAAAAAAGAAAAAGAAAAATAGCATTTGTTTTTTCCTTTCTTTCTTTAGGAAATCAATGATTGAGACACAATAGTTTCATTTGAGAGTTTCTTTTTCACCCATCGATTAACATCAAACTTTGATTGGCTGTGACATTCTGAAAGCAAACGGAAATTTCACTAAAGAAAAAAAAAACGCCAACTCCAAGTACTTTGTTGTTCTATCAATTGCATTAACTCATAATTTGATCGATGTGAATATTTGCACTTTTCGCCGAATGGACACGAACCGGTTTGAGTCCATTTATGACATATTTTTTTCGTTCGTTCTTCAGATAAAATCTCGATTGGCTCTAAAACCGATACGCATGTCTATCGGCCTACGTTAAAAACTCAATTACCTTTGAATTGTTGATAGTAAATTTTCTTCTTATGAATATGTTGCGCAGTTTTATTATGCGTTTTTCGATGCATCATGCCCGGAGGTAATTGTTTGTCACAGAAATCACAAAAATATCTTCGACCCATCTTCAATTCAATAGATGTATGCGTATATTTAGATAGATTTTTAAATAAAAACGAAAACATAAGAGAGAGAAAAAAAGAATGACAGAAAGTTCGAAATCACATTGATCCTAATGCATAAAAGAAGAAAACAAAACACCGGTTTGACTAAGAAACACTTGAAAATGAATTGCGTTTGTTTTTTGTTAACTTGATCGACTATTAAACTGAGATAATTGATTCAATGTTGTTGTGACATTTTGCAGCGCATTGTGAGTTGTTATTAGAACCGATTGCAGATTGGTTAATTGTTTTTGATAATATTCTTCTTGTTTTTTCAATAACATTGACCATTCGTTATCATTTTGCTGAGAACTAGATAAAAATGAGGGTGTGGCTGTGAGAGAGAGAGAGAGAGAAAAAAAAAGAATCTTACGAATATCGATGTAGCCAAACGGGATAGTTTTGTACAAGACGATCAGTCATATGATCGATTTGATTCAATTTAACACAGAGAAATATATTTACAACTAGTAAAAGTATCATTCTAAAAGCGAATAAATTTTGTATTTGATGTTAAATATTCAAATATTTACGTTAATATACAAAATGACATAATAAATTTATTTTTTGATAACGAAGTTCCATCAGTTTGAACAAGAATTTCATCTAGAAATTTGAAATTCATGCGAAATCTTCGGCAATAATCTATCGATTTACTTATTAATTCTTCTTCGTCATCGTCATCTTGTTGCGTGTTAATCGATAAATCATTATTGAGAGAATTGAGATCTTCGGATGCATGTCGTTGATGCGATTCGTTTTTCATTTCTGTTTGATCCTGATTATTCGCACGATTCAATTTTCGTGCTTGTTTCGACGATTCCTGATCCAAACGTTTCACTAATCGATCAATCGAATGTTAGAGAAGCAAGAAAAAACGATGAAAACTCGACTTACTTAAGTCGGTATACGAATCTTGCAGCGCGGCCATGGCGTTTTTTTCGATGAAAGCTGAACGAGCACAAAGAATATGACATTTAATAAATCGAGAGATCGAGTTTTTGATTTGAATTTTTTTCATAGTTAAAAATGTTCTCGGAATGCCGAGCGGGTTCGATCTCTTATTTAACTCATTCTGCTTTTTTCTTCCTTCTATCAGATGACGCCATACGCGTCAACGATCGTACGATACAACAGAAAGGAAGAAAAAAAACGACAACACGGAGAAAGAAAGATAAAAAAACTAACATGAATCGTACGATACGATGGCGTGATTCTTACTTTTAATAATAGCCATGAGACTTTTGATGTATCTCACTTCGCTTGTGACTTTCAAATGACATTTATTTGGGCCGATTTGAACGAGACAGTAACGAGTAGCGACGTAGAATGAATCGGCGTATTTGATGCCTTCGTTTCGAACTTCCGTATCGATGATGTAGAACGATTTCGATGATTCACTGTCGATTATCTGAGCGAGAAATTCGATTTTACAAGAGATTTAATCGAAAATTCTACTTGTTTTTCTGTCGAACAGATCGTAGTCGAGCCGAAAACGGCCGTCACGCCGACTTTATACGTGCATTGACGTTCACGTTTATCGCTTTCGCTGTTAACCTGCCAATCAGCACTTCGATAATCTGCAAACAAAAATCAAAATGCAAATGAAAAACATTTTAAAAAAAAGTCTAACCTTTGATTCGCCGAGAGGCTCGATAGGCATTGAGAAAGTCATTTTCGCCAAAAATCCGGTCGAATAAATGTTCGACGGACATCGAATACGTTCGATTGATGATTTCCGTGGCGAGATGAGTTTTACACGGGCAAATCGAGAGATAACTGATCTCGATCGGAATATTCACGCTGTCGTCATCGGTTTGATGTTCACAACGTGATGATACACTCGATCGATCGTCGTCCTGCTGAATCGATGACGGCGAATTCATAATAATATTATTCGCAATTCTCTAATGAATCAAAGCAAAACAATTGAGACCAAAAAAACAACAACAGATTGTCGGTTTTTTCTCTACGGAGGATTAGATACGTACATCGTATTTTGCGGTGGTTGCTGGACTTGATGAACTTGTGTTGAGAGAGGATTTGGTTTGATCATCGTCGTCGTCGGTTGCGATGTCTAAATCATCGCCGTAGTTCTCTCGAATGATGTTCCACAGCTGTTGACCGCCGACCGGCTAAAATGACGAATTTTTTTTGTTTCGTTTCTTTTTTTCTCGAAGTTTTACTTGATTTAGTCGAGCAGCGGTCCAGATTTTCTCGATAATTCCAAAAGTTTTATCTCGAGTGACGAAACTCGCGAAGAAATATTTCTCTCCTTTCTCTGTTCTCACTTCGATCGCATTCGAAATGACTTTCGCTGTTTTCTCTCGTGTAATACCCGAAACATCCTTTAAATTCAACTCCAACGTCGATTTCCAATTGAGAATATTCGCATAGAAACACAAGTAATTCGATGAAATATACATTCGACCTTGCGCTAAGATGTCTCGTTGCCACGCACACGAATAATCTAAACGAACAGTTTATTTGCCAATCGTTTCGTTTGGACTTACCAACGATCAATCGTTCGGTCGGTGGAAGACTTTTGAATAGTTTTCTGAATTCATCATTTCGTTGTCGATAAGTCGATTGAAATGGCTGAAAAAAAAACAACGGCAAAAACTCGATTTTCTGAGTTCAAACAAAATCAAAATGCTAAAGCATTAAATTATGATCATTTCCAGAGTAAAGCTGATTAGTATCTTGATTTTACTTCACTCTCAAACGATTTGCTCAAATCAAACGAATTTGTTCGTCGAAATCTCGCCAATTGTCGATCGTCTTCGCCCGACCACGATCGTCGATATTTGGTAAACGATTGTGCATCGGCGATGTTTGCCGACGCATTGGCAACGATATTTTCGTTGTTACATTGTTTTTCGCTCGTGATTGACCCGCCCGAACAAATTTCGAGATCGAATTGAGGTTTTGAAATCGTCGAATGAATTTCCGTCGACGACGGATGCGTCGAGAGAAACGACCGGAGACTTTCTCTTGAACTTTGATTCTCGGAATCGAGCGTGTTGATTTCGATGGGCGTTGAATTCGTTCGATGATAATCAACTGTTAAATGTTTATTTCGTTTCGATTTGAAAAAACTTTTCGTACGAGAAAATGAACGAACACTATCCATCGTCGAAAGAGCACCGATGTGTATGTTTAGGGAGATATATCACGCTCTTTTGCCCTTTTTCGTAATCAAATTTACCTATTACTTTTGCGAAGAGAAAGAGAAAATGTTTGACTCATTCAAGCGTTGAAATGATGAGGAGAAAGAGAAAAAAGTGTGTTGGTTTCTCACGTACATTGTACCATGCTTTCTTCTTCTTCGATGTTGATACCGGCGAGGATTTTTCGTCGAGAATTTGTTTCGTTTTCGGTGTTGATTTTCGTCGGAGTTCGTCTTTGGCGTTGTTGTTGCTGATTGATGATTCGTTGGTGGTTAACGATGGAAGATCTTCGGTGCTTAGAGATTTAAATGGTTCGCTTTTGTTTCGTCGATGATCGATTCGACGTTGTTTCGTTTGCAGATAGGATAATGAGGACGAATCTAATGTTTCAAGTGAATCATTCTGTTCGGAACCGAGATTGGAATTGATCGATGGCGATGTGACGATTACTGTTGTTGCATTCTCATTCTCATTGACTGTTTCTGAGGCATCGGAAGTCGAATTTTCTGTGGTATTTACATTTGCTGGAGTGGGAGTTGGAGGTTCGGATTCTTCATTCATTGTTTTCGAATCCATCGATGCACTATTTCAGCAAAAAAAAAAAAGAAACGAAATATAATGATCGTCATTAATAAGTAATTAAGAAATCAAGAATGAGCAGCGAATGACACCTGAAGAAGTGTTTACTCCGAGCCATGAAATTGTCCAACGGAGGCAAGGAAACAATCCGTCGATGGACGGTTGAATTTCTCTCGGTTCTATATTGCATACTAGAGACACAAAAGACTCTCTTATGGAAAGAAGAAGAAAAAAAGGCATATGAAATATCGTCCGATTCTCGTCTTATCTTTTACGTACCTTGACAAATGTTCTTTTGTGTGACGTAATACAATCTGGAAAAAAAAACCAAATACAATTTACCATTTATTTGCAAGACAATAAGCAAAGAGACGATTAGTTTTATTTGAGAGCAACAAACACGAAAAAAAAAAGCGAGATTAAATTTACGACGATTGACATGTGATGATCAGATCGAGTCCTTCCTTCACCTTACGATGGCGGTCGATTGTGTCTACAAAAACAAAACAAAACAAAATATATTCTTAACGAAAATCGTCGAAAAAGTTTGACCAGTAAAACAACTGCGTGATCATCTTAAATGCAAATGAGATATACGGTCATGGCGAACGAGAGCAAAGTGCGAGTGTAAGAACACAAAAGATTAGAATGAATCATTTTGTGTTTGATAAGCTCGAGTGAAAGGAACTCTTACGTTTTCCAGGTTTTGTGAAGAATAAAAAATACGACGAAGGCAATCATACAAACGATGCCTACGACGATATACGCCCAGCCGAGAAAAGGATTTTTTCCACCCATCCATGAAGTCGTACTAATAATAAATTGTTTACGACCCGAGAAGCTCGACACAGGATAATCTTAATCGAACATTTTTTCAACAAAAAAAACACAGTTTTATAAAATTTTTTACTGTATTCAACTGTTAACGTGTAATTTCCTTGGGGTAAACCGCTTTGAAATGATCCCGTGCTCATCGAAGTTAATTTTCGGTATAATTTTCGAAATGTTGGCATTGCTGCCGTGCGCATCCAAACGATGAAATCCTCGTTTTGATAACCGTTATTACTCAAGTTCGATCGGTCGAAATCCCATGCAGTTATTTGCCAATTAGGCGGACGAGTGTCATTGGTGAAATCTAAGCAAACAAATGCATCAATCGAATGAACAATTCACAGATTTTCGTTACAATTGTCGGGATCCGATGGATTTTTGAATTTAACTGCTCGGTCAGTTGTCCAAGTGATGCCGGTTTTGTCAACTGGGACAGGTACAGTTCCAAACGAGAGAGTTAACGTGTCTGTGAAACGAAAACGAAAAAGAAAATCTAGTAGAATGAATGAATGAATGAAATGAACCATTGAATTTTGAATTGGCAATTGCACCACAAGGTCGATAGTCGAGATCGGTGCCGTTCGAGAGTTTTTGATAAGGTTGACAATCGACACCGACACGATCGGTTTTGCCTAATAGTTGACTGTCGTCACGAGATTTAACGTAACGACGATGGTTTTGATAGTAATTAACTAAACCATAGTAGAAATAAACATCTCCCTACAAAATTCATCGAATGACGAGTTCGTATGAGTGAAAATTTTGTTGACAAACTGTGTATGCTTTGTCTAAGATGAAGTTGATGGTACAATCACATTTAACACCAGTAAAATTTGCGTCTCGTAAAACATCAGCGCATGTTTTGCTGGGTGTTGATGAACTTTTGCAGTTTGAGTCTGTGTAGTCGAGTTTATATTCCAATACCTTTAAGAAAAGACAAAATAATCTTTGAAATGTTTGTTTTCTTTTTGTTCTTCGTACACGTTCAGAAGTAATTACAAGAACAATACCAATTGGAATGAACAAGAGACCGATGATGAGAAAAACGGGTAATGCGGTATCGGCTGTTATAATAGGCTGCCATGCTGGTAAACGTTGTTGTTTGAAAGCTGTGTCTTTAAAATGAAAAATGACTTCGAGAGAATTTTGTTAAACGAGAGAATTTACCAGCTGGTTTTTTGCTTTTCTGTTCGTCTTGATTTCCTGCATTTTCAGATTGATTAGACATTCTCGATGGCTTTTACTTTCAATGTTTTAATTATCTGCCATAGTGAATCAACAATAAAACGAATGAAACATCATCTGTTCTATTCAATGATGACTCATCAATCACAATGACATCTGTATATTCTTACAGGAAAACTTTTTTTTCAAGTAAACATTTCAAATTAATATTTTATCACAAATTTTTCACATCGGTTTAACAAACAATACAAAAAAAAGATCATGTCTATAAATAGATGTCGCTATCTACTACGATTAGGAATTCAATGCATACTATTTACTACCGGCTATTCTATATAAACATAATCAAACAAGTTTCCACAACAGTCTTCAATGCTCTATCACTTATTATCTTAATATTAATATTTTTACCACACACTCAAATCAAAATCAACAGAACCATTCTAACAAACAACATGCTACAATTAAACAACACTATCAAATGATTTCTCAAACATTTTATTAGCTGAAAAATTAATTATGAACATTATCCTCACAGAAGCAACCATAACCAAGACCAAGACCACCACCATAACAAGTTTTATTACTGCGAGGTTTGAAATGGTTGTAAATTTTATCATTGTCCCAACGGTTGTAAGCAGCACCTTTGTATTTCCAATCTGTGACACTTCGCAACCAAGTCAAAGTTGCTGCATCACCTGTAAAGTACCAATCACGGCATTTGCCACATCTGGCACAATGACGACCCTCACAAAACAGCTCCTCGTACGTACCAGGTGTAGCAAATTCTTGTGATTCTAAAAATATTAATAATGATAATAATTATCTGCAAATTCGCAATACTAGTCTCTCTCTCTCTCTCTCTCTCAAATCTTTTAAGTAGCGAAAATTAACTAGGAGAGATAAATTCACAAAACTAGTTTCGAAATGTGCAGTATACTATAACAAGAAAAGACGTCTTTTTCAATAACTCATTATGATAATTTTCATTGTATAATAATCGTAATCAGTGAAAATTATATTATATTTTTTCAACTATCAATTCATAAAGACGTACTTGGTTTTTCAACTTGAATTGGTTTTGGTGGAATTGGAGTTGGATTTGGGATTGGCTTTGAAATTGGTGTAGCATCTATTTAATAATTATGAAAACATAACGCATATGCATGATGATTTCAACAAAATAAAGTGATGATCATGTTATTTCTTACTTGATGATGTCTTTTGTGAATTGGAATCACTAACCACTGTTGATATAAGTGCGATAGGTGATTTTGTTTCTTTTAATTGAATCATATGCAGACCAGGGGCTGGACGTAAAGTTGATTCTACAATAAATTGTCGTGCAGCAATGAGAAGTATTTCTTTTTCTGATTTGTAATACGAATGGCCACTAATATCTTTACCACTTTCACATTCAATAGTGAAAAGGGTTCGTTCACCAGTAGTGCCAAGAAATTGGTCATTTTCGAGTACTTCAATGGCTGCTGTACACGATGAGAAACCCCACCAAATAAATGTTTTTCCTCTGAGGTATTCTTGACTTAAATCCAATTTGACACCTCGATAGACGGTACGAGGGAACGAAGGTAGCCGTGCGAGTGCAGTTAAAACAAGCTTGAGGTATGAAAACCATGGTTTTAGTTTTCGACGATCTTCAGAACGAAGAGTGGTATTCAGTGCATGATATAAACATTCTTCATGTGGTTCCCACTCCATAGAATACAGTATTATCGAAGCTGACTCGTCTTTCGTAAGTCCATCGTCTGGAATTGGTTTTACTCGTTGTTTAGCAACAAAAGCATAGTCTTGAATTTCAGGTAATATCGAAACGAGTGGTTCAACTGCTTCTTCTAACGATACTATTGGCATTTTCTCAAATCCACGTATAGGCATGTGCATTTCGAGTGGTTCACTCTTAATATCGGACACTCGACTATATTGGTGTGCAGCATCATTTTTACTAGTCGCCATTTGAATAAAATAAGTGTTGAAAAAGAGCAACACTTATATCTATCTTCAATTCTTTCGTTTCTCTTTCTTCCTAGATAACTTCCTAGATAACAAAAAGCTTATCTCTATATTTGTTTTGTTTCAAGTGGAGGGAAAAAAAACATGATTTATTTCGAATGAGATTAATTGAAAATAAAAAATAAACGGACGGATTTTGAAGTTAAATTATCATTAATGATATTGACATTTGTGTGCTAATGAGGCATTGACTGGTTTTTGTGCTTGAGGTTCATCACCATCATTCGATGAAGAAGACGAACTACTATCCGACGAATCATCATCATCATCGTCGTCGTCATCATCACTCGATGATGATGATGATGATGATGAATCTTGTTGATGATTTAACATATATTCAATCAATGGTGCATATTGTTTCGCTTCACTATTGTCGGGCTCATACATCAACATAAATTGACATAATTTCTTCGCTAATTCCCATTGGCGAAACATAATCGAATTGACGAACTACACACACTTTCAACACATGATTTCATTCGTTTTTTTTATATCTTACTTCGAGTTTCAACTGAATCGGTGCTCGTATCGGTTCATCATCATCTCCCTCTTCATCAGTATCGTTGAAAGCAACCTGTTTCACTTTTCCCGACATAATCTGAAGAAAAAAAAACAAAAACTAACGAAACAACTATCGAGAAAAAAAAAGGCGAAACAATTTTCTATTCTTCATATTTCGAAGCACCCGGTGGTTTTCTTGCAACAGTCTTCGGTTCTAATTCATGAGGCGCTATCGAAACAAGATTGGGCTGATCTTGTTCGACGATTTCTTTTCCTCCAACAGTTCGTTTCGTTCCGGCTAAATCAATCGAAAAGTTATAATCATGTTTTTCATTCAACATTCGTTCGATTTCTCTGGTCAAATCATTTGGATTTATCCACGAACGAGATTCGGATTTGATTTGTTTGACTTCATTTTCGATATTCGTATGTTTGTCGAATTCTTTCGCCGATAAAAGATTCAAAACATTCGAACGAATACGTTCTTCTTCTTCTGTAGCTTTTCGTTCGTCTTCTTGACGAATTTTGAATAGCCGTTGATTTTCCTGTTGAACCATGTCGATCAGCTGACGAAATTCTTGTTCTTCGGCTTTCAATTGAAGTTGAGCAAAACGTGATTTGGTCGAAAGCGATTGACTTTCTTTGGCGAAAATCGAACGAAGAATGTTCACGCGTTGATCGAATTTGATCTTGGCATGATCGTAGATCTGCTGTTCGAGAGGTGTGTAAGGTGCAGGTGGATCTTTTTGCTTTTTCGAACGTTGTCGATACAAAGGTTTCCACGGTCGATAGAGATTCGCCGGGATTTTTAATCGAATTGTTGTCATCTGAAAAAAAAAGGAAAGTGTTTATTTTGGTAAATATCGAGCGTATTGCGGGGCTTTTGTAGTTAAAAATTTAGCAACATAGGTGCAAGAGGGAACGATCTTTTGAATTGCTTGTTCGTGATCAACGAATTTCAGTGCGTCCTAAATGTGTGAATTAGAAAATTTGATGAGAAAAGTTGGCGTTTTTTTTTCCTACTTGGACTAGTTTTTCAGCTAAACCTTGGCCACGATAGTTCGGTGGAACATAGGTGTGTTGAAAATCGATTGTATCGCCTTGGAGTTCGTAGGTTAGATAAGCTGAATATTCGATTAATAAAATAAAACAAAATTCAAAGCAGAAAGAAAAAAACGAACCTTTGTCGGCCGATGATTTATCAAGTTCGATTTTAAATTCTTGTTTATTTCGATCGTGAACCACTTCCATTTTTGCCGTAAACTGTAACTGTTTTCTTCTTTCACTTATCGATAGAGAAATATATCAATCCGATTGCGTTCCTATAGATGTCGCTATCTGACTTCCATCATCTCGTTTTAAAACGAATGTGTATAGTTTTTTTTTTGTCAGGTCTCATTTTTCTTTTTGCTTTGCTCACACACACACTCTACCGTCATTATCTCAAATGTGATGTATACGAGGAAATAATTGATGACGACACCGCGTAAAAATGCGAAGGTGTATCAACGTCGAGTAGATATATCGTTATATTTAGGGTTTCTTTTCGTCATAATCAAAGACGAGAAGAGAGAGAGAGAGAGAACGAAAGAAAAAAAAAGACGATACGATAGATTAGGTAAGATAAATGGGCGCAATATTTTCACAAGAATTGCTCATCGGTGGTTCGAAGTTATCTGGCGAGACGAAAGACTCATTCGAACAAATCGTCCAAGCAATCGATCGCGAACTCGCCTTCAAACAACGACACACTCGTTCGCAGTCACTCGAACACAGACATTTCTGGCAATGTAAATTTTGTCAAACAAAAAACGAAGCCGATCTGCTGATTTGTTGTGAATGTGGTGCAAATAAAGTCAATGTTTATATTCCACTTCGTATGGATCGACAGAGTGTACGATATGTTCGTCGACGAAGTGTGTTCGTTAGTCATAAACGTGAAGCTGACGAAGGAGTTGTTTTGAAACATATCGAACAAATTCGTCGAACCAATCTCGATCATAACGGTCGATTCAAAGATCAAACATTTCCCGCATCGAATCAATCGATTTTTATCAATGGACATTCGTTTTCTCGCAATACAGTCGCACTTCTGCCCGATCAGCAGACGAATTTAACGTCGATTAACGATCAAATTCAATGGCTAAGACCCGATCAAATCGTTCCGAGCGATTGGTCGGAGAATTCTCGAGCATCTTGGACCATTTTTCGAGATCCCAAACCGAATGATGTTGTTCAAGGAGCATTAGGAGATTGCTGGTTTATCACAGCTCTAAGCGTCCTAGCAGAAGAACCGAAATATCTCAAACGAGTAACTGAACTTTTTCTTCGTGCAAAAACAAAAAAAAGATTTCGTTCAGGTTGTCATAACTCAGCAATATAACAACGAAGGAATCTATTGTGTTCGTTTATGTAAAGGTAAAGAAAAAAAAACAACCAACGTTTTCTTTCGTTCTATGATCAAGAAAAATATTCAGACGGTGAATGGACACAAGTTCTTGTCGACGATCGACTTCCTTGTACATCGAACCGAAAACTCGCCTATTCCCAAGCTCAACGAAAGCAACTCTGGGTGCCATTGATAGAAAAAGCTCTGGCAAAGTTAAACGGTAGTTACGAATCGATCATAGCCGGTCGTTGTTGCGAAGGCCTCTCGACTGTCACCGGTTGTCCGTGTGAGACGCTGGTTCTCGGTCGAACAACGAATCCCGGTGATAAAAATATCGATCATGATCTACTCTGGTCGAAATTAGTCTACGCACATGCTCAACGGTTTCTCATGTGTGCTATGTGTAGCAATGATTTGATTAGTAAAAAAGAATTTGACAGATCGGGATTGTTGAATGTTCATGCGTATTCGTTGCAAGATGTTCGACAATCGAGAGATGGAAAATATCGATTAGTTAAATTGAGAAATCCTTGGGGTGGAACGTATCGATGGACGGGTTTGACTTTTCGATTTTTGCTTTTGTTTCATTGCGTGTGTGTGTGTTTTAAGGTGAGTGGTCAGATAATTCACGTTTGTGGACAGAAAATCCTGATCTTCGACAGGAATTACTCGATGAAAAACAAAATAAACGTGATGGAGTCTTCTGGATGCCATTTCATTCGTTTGTCAAATATTTCGAATGTGTTGATATATGTAAATTACGACCGAACTGGTACGAAGTTCGAGATTCAACGCAATTCTATCCAGCAGTCAAACAAATGCATGCCTATGTTTTAACAATCACCTATCCAACCGATCTCGATATCACTCTTCATCGAAAAATTAGTAAAAATCATCGGATTCATCGAAGTGACGTTAGTCTATGCATTGCAGTCGTCAATTTAGAAGAACAATCGAATGGCAATTATCGAATCTATTCAATGCCGATTGTAAGTCCACGAGGACAACATAAATTCATATCGACTAACGGACAATTACAGCCAGGTGTTTATATTATTCTACCGTTTCTGTTCAATCAAACGAATAAATATTTCGATAATAGAGAATTTACAATTGGTTTGTTTGAAAAAGAAAAAAAAACTTCACAGTTGATTGAATAAATTCGATTTTTATTTTATTTTAGCGATTCATAGTTCTCATGTTGTCGAAATCGAACGAATGAAAATGTCGATTCAAATTGAACGTGAATTTTTAATTAAATTTTGTATATTCTTCGGCGAACAGATTCGTCTTTCGACGACAAACGATGGTGTGACGATCTACGAACTGAAAAAGACCTATTGGGACGGTCTTGTTCTGCTCGTTGAAAATCGTCATTCGACTCAATACGTTCATTTTCATTTTCGTTGTACAATGTCACAGAATGCAACGAATTCCCGAACAAATTCTCAAAAAGAACTCATCGATGTTATTCCACCGAATCATCGACAAATTATCGTCATGATTTCACGAAAAAGTCCATTGGAATCGTTTACTATTGGCCATGATTATCGTTATATACTTTCATCACGATCATCGATTAAATCTCATGATGGTAGTCACGAAAAACATTGGCCGACAATTGATGAAAGTTCAACGAGTGATGATATTCATCTTCCACAGTTAATTTCATCGGCGAAACCGTTCAATTGAATCGTATATATTTGTTTGTTTGTTTTTACAATAAAATGTAAAATTCTCAATAGATTAACAAATCTGCACTTAATCACGCATTTATCTTCTAAGTTGTTCGAGAAATTTCTCGTAATTAATATTTAAGATAAAGATGAAACTAAAAGAAATAACAGGACAGTATTGCAGAGATTTTTCTCTTGATGTCAAACTTATAAATAAAGAATGAAACAGAGCATTATTAATTAAATAATTCTTCTTTTCTTCTTCCGATTGAAAAAGTAAGTATTTCTTGTCATTAGATAAAAGAACATCGAGCGATTACGACAAATGTTGATTCGAGTTTTAATCTTAATTTATCTATTAACAATATCATCAAGTTATTTTATTGAAAATAAACGTTCGAACGAATATTTTACATATTCATATCGAAATATACAAAATTTTCTAATTAAAACGGAAAATAAAAATATCAAATGGTACGATATTTTATTTATATTTATTTTAATATTACTTTTTCTATTGTTTATTATTTGTCTGTATTATCAACGACCATTGATTGATTTTATATTTAGTTTATTTTCGAAACCAAAACAAACTGATAGACATACACATGAACAATTAGTTGTTATACATCGAAAATTACCTGGACGAAATGTAGATTCGAAATATTTAACTGTGCCACAACCATCGTATTTACATCCCTGAATTGAAAAAAATTTCAACCTGTCTGAACTCAATGATTAATTCGACTTTTTTTTAAATTAAAAATAAATAAATTCAATCGAGTGTCTCTACTTGACTCTTCGATTTCAAGATTGTAGTATATATACTATAGTAGTAAGGAGTAAAGTGTCTGGAAAGAGATCCAGGATGTCAATCAGAATTTGCGAGTTCTATCAGGTAATTGAACTTACTTGCCAATATGATCTTGCACAAAAAACAAATGATTCTTTAGCAAACTGGCGAAAAATAAAGTAGTGATAGGAAGTATCATCGGTGCAACAGTGGCTGCTATTGCTTTAGGTATTATCTTCAGTAGATCTTCAGGTATGTTCGTTTTTTTTTGTTTATTAAACAGAAAGAAATGTACTTTTAAGTATTAACACTATAAATGCAGTGTCGATTGCAAGTCCATTTTTCAATTTATCCTTTCGAAGTTTTACTTCGAATGACATTCTCCGCAATGCATCCTTAGCTCATTTATAATACTGCTTATCAAGGTGCTATCGACGAGCTTTATATTTACAATCGAGAATTAACACAAACAGAAGTGACTGCTCTGGCCAATCCTTAATCTTTTATTGACAAATCAATATATTTTTTTTTACCTTTTTATGTTTACACAGAATATTCGTTAATCAAATAAAAACAATCGGTATATTGAGTAGATCATAAGAAATATTGGTTATTTTTAGTTGAAAAACAAACAATTCGCATTGTTTTCATTTAATTCGAAATTGAATTCCAGTGAATTTTATATATGCGTAGATGAGAAAATGATTGTAACAACAAACAAATTTTTGTGAACTGAGAATATGAAAGCAGCACCAAATCCTATTCGAATTGGTATGGTTCGAAAATCGGACTTTACAAGTAAATCAGATGATGAACAAATAATGTCAAAACCTCCAATGGAAAAACGCCTTACTAAACAAATTTTTGATTTGGAACAATCGAATAATGCTCGTGTTCATGATGTCAATGATATTAATATTCACAAACATGCGCCCTCAAATGTACGTAGAATTGATCATTCTCAAAATTTCATTTTCTATTTTTCCTATTAGGACTATGTTTCGATTGCATCAACAGCTCCGTCTTATCCATCGAAACCAAAAGTTCCAAAACAACAAATTCCAATAAAAGCAGCGTAATTTCAAAAATCGACGTTATAATTTTATCGATTATCTTCTTCTGTAGATCATCAACAACAAAAAAACTCGTCCTAGGAACTCTTGCCGCCGTAGGCATTTGCGCTGTCATTGCAGTTCCAACTGTTTTGGGAATATTACTCACAAAACAATCAGCAACTACATCAACAACAACCGTGACTACTGCGGTTACGATTGCATATTGGACATTCGATGGTAATGTATTGGATTATTACAATGTGTATAATAATGGTGTTACAACTGGAAGCTATTCTGTGCCGAATATTTCAAATTTAACGAATATTGGACGTGGTCAAGCAATGAGTTTCGATGCAACATTAAATCAATCATTTCGACTTTCATCTCCTACAATAAATTTGAGCTACAGAAGTTTTACGGTCGAAGCTTGGATTTATGTTGCAACATTGATTCCTGTTGCTGATCGTGGCATTTTTGGTCAATGTCAATGTTCAACATGTGCGAATCAATGTTTCTATTTTGTCTATCGAAATGGTCGTCTATTTGTCGATTTTTCATTGAATGATTTAAATGGTGCAACATCCATAGCACTCAATACTTGGTGTCATGTCGCCTTTGTTTATAACTACGATACAAAACAACAAATCTTATATGTCAATGGTGTTCAAGATGCGATTAAATCCAATGCAGCAGCATATCAAGGCGTAAATGCAAGTATTTACATTGGTGCTAGTCGAATTTATTCAAGTACTGCGTTCTTCAATGGTTTTATTGATAATGTCTTGTTAACAACTCGAGCTAAAACGGCCAGTGAAATTCTACAAGATGCATCGATTGTTGCATATTATTCATTTGATTTACCAAATCCCGAGAGAGATCGTAGTTTAAATCGAATAGATGGTACATTAACAAATCATGTGACAATTGTTGGCCGGGTCAACCAAGCAATACGTATTTATGGTAATGGATCATATTTTAGTGCTTACGGTTTTCCACAGCTTTCACAGGGTCTCATTTCAAACAAAACGTTTTCACTTTCACTGTGGATATATCCGACAGTTGGTGGTAGTCTTAGTATTGCTCAAACGACTCCTACAAATCCTACTCTTTGTACCAATCTATTAGGAATCTATTCGCTAACATCGAGTAGCGTTTATGGACAATTGGTAGTGAGTGCTACTAACACTGGTCAACCTCCATTAGTTGGACCATTTGTATCACAAAATACATGGACACATGTAACATTGACGTATAGTCAAGCAAATGGATATACATTGTATACTAATGGAGTCCTATTTGGTAGCACTGGATCAGGTGTAGCTGCACCTCCTACAAGTGGTTCATTTGCATATCTCAATATTGGTTTTCAAACGACATGCAGTTCTATCAATAGCTATACATCGTTTCAAGGTGGAATCGATGAGGTGTATATTCACAATCGAGAATTAACACAAGCAGATGTGACTGCTCTTGCTAATCCATAAGACAATTCGCATTTCAAATCATTTTCTTTTTCCTTTTTTTCCTCTGTAATTAGAGTTACTAACAACGGTTTTTTTTCTTTTCCTTCTCATTGTAGTTAACGAGTGATGCCTTACAATCACAATAAAGTCTCAAGAAGTTCTTATATTCTGTAGAATAGAGGAGGATAGACCGAATCAGAATTGGTTTTATTAGTGATTCGTTTTTTATTTATAATTAAGTCAGAAACAATCTCAACATAGGCATATAAAGGATAGGATTTTCATAAAAAAGAGCACATATGAAGCCTACTATTTCTAATTCGATTAAAATCCGATATATACCGAGAAAAGATACTGATGTACATCCAAGCACAGATGATTATGAAGTATCGCCGACCAAAGACACGTTATTTCATGATCGAATTCGCCCTTCACAGTTTGTTTCGCCGGACAATGTTTGTTTAAATGATAAAAATAACACCAATACTTATAGATGGTCGACATCAAAAAAGGTTTTAGTCAGCACTGGAGTTATTTTATTAGCTGCTACAATTATTACTGTACCAACTGTTCTTGGAATTCTTCTCACACAATCATCAGGTAGTTTTATATTCTTCAACAATCTTCTAATATCAAACTATATTTTAAAGACACAACAAGTACATCATCAACAACAACGATATCGTCAACTGTTGTCTCAGCATATTGGAGTTTTGACAATAATACAAATGATTTCTATAATGTTTACAATGGCGTTCCTATGGCAGGAGCATCCTATAGTATTGCAAATGCTTCTAATCAACCGTTCGTTGGACATGGTCAAGCATTATTTCTACTTTCAGCATCATCTCAATATGTCGATGTTTCTACATCATTTCTCAACTTATCATCACGAAGTTTTACTATTGAAACATGGATTTATTCAAATACACCATTATCAGGTGACCGTGGTATTTTTGGTCAATGTCAATGTTCAACATGTACAAACCAATGTTTGTATCTTATTACTCGAGGTACTCGTTTACACATTGGTTTTACATCAAATGATTTAACTGGTACAACAGATATGTCTGCAGGTATCTGGTATCACGTTGCTTTTGTTTATAATTATCAAACAAAACAACAGATCTTGTATATCAATGGTGTTCAAGATGCTATTAAATCTAATGCAGCAGCATATCAAGGCGTAAATGGTTCAATACGTATTGGTGCCAGCCAAGTCTATTTAAACACGGCATATTTCAATGGTTTTATTGATAATTCGAAAGTAACAACTCGTGCCAAATCAGCAGATGAGATGTTAACTGCAGGTTCGTTGACGTTTTATTATGCATTCAATTCATCAGATCCAACTTTTGATAATGGTCCAAATGGATTGCCAGGAGATATGACAAGTGTAAGTACGGTGACCGGTCGTGTTGGCGAAGCAATTCGATTGACAGGCTCCGGATCTTATTTCCGAGTTTACGGTGTTTATAATGCTCCATTTGGTGTTGCAAATGCTCGGACATTTTCTGTTTCAATGTGGATAAATCCATCGACAAGTTCAAGTTCGACTTTTCTTCAAATACATCGAAATAATCTCAATGAATACTTTTGTACTAATTTACTTGGAATTTATTCATATGTCGGAACTGGCGGACAACTTTTTGTCTGGAGCAATTCCAATGGTCCTTCGAGAATGACAGGACCATTTATTACGCCGAATGCATGGACACATATCTCGTTAACATTGACAGTATCCGCTGGATATACACTGTATGTCAACGGAAACTATATTGGTAGTACAGGTGGTGGAAATTATACGACTTATTCGAATTTTGCTTATTTATTTCTTGGTTATTATCGATCTTGTATATATGCCTCAGTAAATTTTGCGTATCAAGGTGCTATCGATGAGTTTTATTATCACAATCGTGAACTCACGCAAGCTGATGTGACTGCTCTGTATAATGTATAATGTAAGAAATTCAATTTTCTTTCTTTTTTTTTCTCTCGATTCCACTTTAAGCATTTGTACACATTCTTTTTTTTTAAATTAAATTCATAGATGATTTATGTATTTTTGTATAAGCATAGTCAAGTACTGCGTTGCATTCAAAGATAATAAAAAAAAGACCTGACATTATTTTCTTTTTCTTAATTATGACGTCGATATGACGTTTTTTTTTCTTCGTTTCTAATTATATACACTATAGCGGAAATCAATTTCTTACGTTTCTACCAAGTTATTTGTGAATTTCTTCAGAATCATATCGATTGTATCTCAGACGATCATCCTCCGCAAAGAAAAAAGAATAGTTCTATAATAAGTGAATCCATTAGGAATTAAATTTGTTTTTGAATATTTGTTGTCTGACTTTTTTCTTTTCAATTATCATCATTATTTGAAAGCACTTTTTTTTTTAGAACATTTGAATCATTTATTCTTCACAAGTCAAACATGTCACTCCTGCAAGTTCACTGCGTCTGTCTGGTTATTTTATTTCGTCTTACGAATTCTTTTACAATACCTGATTATTCATTTGTGTATAAAAAACCACCCGATTGGTCAATCTTTCGTAGTGAATATGCTGGCTATGAATTCAATCAATTAACATGGCATCGAATTTTACTTATTTCTTTAATTATTTCGTTTCTTCTTAGTATTGTTTGTTGTTATTGTTTACGACATGTTGTCATCAAGTTTATCATTAATCGATCCGACCCAAAGATAGACCACGAACAATTAACAATTGTTCATCATATTGTACCAATGAAAAATGTGGAGACGCAATATTTAACCATTCCGAATAGTCATTATTAAAATTTTCAGATTATTTGTTTCGTTTGTTTATTTTGAGCTGAAAATAAAAAGTGAAACCTATCTGATTGTATTTCTCTATTGTGAGTTTTTTCTATGGATTCATTAATTAAATTTTTTAACTCGAAAGTTAATTTACTAGCCGTAGTATAGCATGAGAAAGTTTGCTTCATTTCGATTCTATTGCACACACATACAACACTGATCAAACAATGAAACGTTCTCAGAATGCAATTAAAATCGGATATGTTCCTCGGGGTGAAGCGAATGCATCTCCTCACCCTCACGATTATGAAATAACTCCTGATGCTCAAGAACCGGTAGAGAATTCTATAAATAATCTCAAATCTTGTTTTTTTTTCTTCACTCAATAAACTATAGGGTAATCCGGGTACAACAGGAAATGATTTTTTTCCAATTACAAAAAGACAATCAATTTTTATTGCGAATAACAATGCTCCTCGACAAGAAATTAAAAAATATAATCCTCATAAAAATCATCCTTCTAACGTACGTAAGAATCGATTGGTCTTCCGTTGAAATATCTTCAATAATTTTAGGAGATTGATTCCGAGATATCATCGCCACCTCTGAAAAATCCTAAACAAAAACAATCTGTTGAAAGCATACCAACGAAAGTCAAGTAATAATTCAGTGTTCTGCTTTCCCATCTAAAACTATACGGATTTTACTGTAGATACTCAAAATCAAAAAAGGTTATTATAGGCATTGGCATTGCTCTGCTGGTTGCTACAGTTATTACTGTACCAATTGTTCTCGGGATTCTTCTCACACAATCATCAGGTATGTTTTTCTTAAATAAAATTGACACGATTGTAATCTCGAACGTGGTATAATAGCTGCAGCAAGTACATCAACAACAACGATATCCCCAACTGTTGTCTCAGCATATTGGAGTTTTGATACCACTGCAAACGATTTCTACAGCGTTTACGATGGTGTTGCTATGAATGGAGCAGGATTCAGTGATGCAAGTTCCAGTATTCCACCATTTGTTGGACAAGGTCAAGCATTATCTTTACTTTCGGCATCATCTCAATATGTCGATGTTTCAACATCATTTTTCAATTTATCATCACGAAGTTTTACTATCCAAGCATGGATTTTTTTTAATACAACATCAGCAAGTGATCGTGGCATTTTTGGTCAATGTCAATGTTCAACATGTGCGAATCAATGTTTATATTTTATTACTCGAAGCACTCGTTTACACATTGGTTTTACATTAAACGAATTGACTGGTACAACAGATCTATCTGCAAGTGTCTGGTATCACGTTACTTTTGTTTATAATTATGATACAAAACAACAGATTTTATACATCAATGGTGTTCAAGATGCTATTAAATCGAATGCAGCAGCATATCAAGGCGTAAATGGTGCAATACGTATTGGCGCCAGTCAAGTCTATTCAAACATGGCGTATTTCAATGGTTATATTGACAATGTGAAAGTAACAACTCGTACAAAAACCTCAGATGAAATCTTACGTGACGCAACATTGGTAGGATATTATTCGTTTAATGGATCAAATCCACTTTATGATAATGGACCAAATGGAGTACATGCGAGTTTTTCGAATGGTACTACAATGGCTGGACGTGTTGGTGAGGCAATTCGTTTTAGTAGTGGAATCTGTTATTTTCAAATATATGGTGTTTATAATTTTCCTCGGGGCGTTTCTCTTGCGATGCCAATTACTATTTCAATGTGGATAAATCCATCATCGTTAACGAGCTCCACATTTGCTCAAGCATTTCGAACATTAGGAAGTTCGGCTAATTGTGATAATCTACTCGGTATATCTTCCGTTTCCAGTGGTTATTCTGCACAATTAGTTGTATCAAGTGCTAATAATGGTCAAGCAAAACTAACTGGTCCATTTTTATCGTCCAATGCGTGGACCCACATTTCGTTAATATACAATACAACAGTCGGGTTTAGTTTATATATCAATGGCGTTTATTTTGGTACAAGTGGACCATCGACACTAACAGTAGGAAATGTATATGCATATTTTTTCTTGGGTTACTATCGGAGCTGTAGTGCTGGTGGTAATAATGCCGGTTATGAAGGAGCAATCGATGAAGTTTATATTCATAATAGAGAATTAACAAAACAAGAAATTGTTGCACTTGCAAGTGTTTGAATGACAAATTAAACTGTAAAAACAAACGAATATTTATTTTTTTTTGTGTGTAGTTAGATATGAACCCTAGTTTTCTGTACAATAAATAGTTATTTCGGCAAAAAGAGAAATGCCCCGGGTGAGGATCGAACTCACGACCTTCAGATTATGAGACTGACGCTCTACCGACTGAGCCACCGCGGCGGCGTTAGTTTCTATATATCTCACCCACAGAATATGTACAAAATTTCCACAGAAAGAACGAATCATTGTACCAACACGAGTGTATCATTTTATTATTGAAAGACAGAAATTCAATTCAAGTGCTTTTATTATTCAACATCGAACAGAAAAAGTATACAAAAAAATATAGATTTATATTCATATCTGGAATAGTTAATACATATCTTCATCATCATCTGCTTGATTGTCTGCATTAGCTTTGATTTTTTCTTGTCGTCGATAGAAATCAGCGACTTGTTCAGCACTTGTAGCGTCTTCAACTGATTTATCTTCACGTTCACGAACAAATCGCGGAAATCGAAGTGAAATTCCTTTGCCTTCGTCAACCTAACGGCAACAATTTTCATTTTAAAAAGAAAAGAAATAAGAATCACTTCAACTTACAAGACCAATTGCCGCATGATGATTTGGTGATAACGACAGATCAGCACATTTGACTTCCCAAACTTTAGCTGCATCGAACCAAACATCGGGCGATAACGATGTAGAATATCGATAATAAGCCAATGGTTTCTGTATAATATGCGGTTCTAACGATTTACCAAGTGAAACAAGTAATTCATCCGTAAAACCCGTGCCTAACTACAATCAAAATCCAAGTTTTCTCGAATTGCTCATTGAAAAAGTCAAACACAAACTTTGCAAATGCATTGATATTCTTCATTATCTTTATCATAACAAGCTAATAAATATCCTCCGTAAACGCCCGTTCGTTTGCCTATCAAATTACACAAAAAAAAACGTTCATTCAACAATCTCGAACGATTGGAATTGCTCTCACCAGTGCCTGTATATCCACCGATAACAACAAGATCAAGTGTGTCACCAACACCATCGAGATAATCTTTTTTCAACTAAACATTTCAAATATATTCGAAAACGAATTGTTTTTCTTTTTCAAAACTGTTTTACTTTAAGCCATTTATGTGATCGTTTAGCGATTTCATAGGTTGCATCGTCATCTAATGTTTTCACCATTAGACCTTCACAACCGTCTTTAACTGATTGTTCTAAATACATATTGATTTCATCGATATTCGACGTTGTTTTCGATTCAGCGAAAACAAGTTCACCGGGTATACAACGAACTGCTTCGTGTAATAAACGACGACGTTCACGAAACGATTGTCCAACCAACGATTCGCCATTTAAATACAATAAATCGAATGCAAATATGCAAACTTGTACTTTGATTTCTTTGATATCGGCATCTTTTCGTTTTCGTGTTGAGAGAGTTTGAAAAGGCAATAATTTCTTTTGTTCAATATCATAAGCAACACATTCGCCATCCAAAATCAGCGATTTCACATGCGATTGAAACGCATTATGAATTCGTTCGATAATATCCGGATATTTCGATGTATTATTCTCCGAATTTCTCGAATAGATAAAGATCTTCTTCTCGTCAGTCAAATGAATTTGCGCTCGTTCGCCATCGTATTTGTATTCACAAGCGAATTCACTCGTTCCACAACGTTTTAGAATCTCATCGATGCCTTTCGATGGATGAGCTAACATCGGTTTCATCGGTATGCCGGGCGTTGCTTTGCATAGATCTTTGAGTTTATCGATTCCACCTTGATGAACAAGAACATCAACGAGAATATCGTACGAAGGACATTGACAGAATGCGTCTTTGACGGCCAAAGCACCGGCATCGAGTCGTTCTTTGAGATTGGCTTCTTTTAAATTCGGATGTTCGGTTCGAACGCATGCGTGTGCCAACGCGACAAGCATCGATTGTTCGGCGAGACCAATACGAAGTTTGCCGATCAATGAACGAACGAGATAACGTGTCTCGTGTGTTTGACATGAAACGAGTAAACTTTTGATGATATCACTTTTACGTTGTTGACTTTTATTTCCTGTTAATTGAGCGATTTCTTTGAGTTTCTTGTAAACCAATGAAACAGTCAATGGTTTCGGTTTGAACATTGTTCGTTGATTGGATCGTGATGTTTCAGCGACGAGACCTAAATCTCCTTTGGATTTGTAATCTAATTTCAATTGTTCGACGGTTCGACCTGTGCTATCGGCAATGGCTTTCATAATAATCGTTTCGCCGATGCCTAATTCGATTCCATCGTATTCCGGTGCGAGTTTATTGACGCATAAATAGACGCAATGAACGAGATCGTCACCGGATAGACTTCGAACTGAACGAAAGAAATTCGAAAGTATACGAATGATTTCTAATCGAGCTGATGTGTCTTCGATTAATAATAAAGTTGCCGAAAGGGCACTGTACGGAACGCTTTCGCCGAGTTTCCAACAGGCGTCATTCATGGGATCGTAGGTTGTTTTACCGGGATTGTACGATTGTGGATCGGCGATGGTTTTCTGTTCGATAGGTAACTCGACGATTGGCTCTTCGATTTTCATTTGTTTGATACTTTTTGTTGGTGTTTTTTTTAGATTTTCTTTGGGAGAATTACTCTTTTGTTCGGTATCACTTTCATCGAAACTTAGAACTCGTTTTTTCGAGCGTTTTACTGGAGCAATATCGAGGGATTTGTCTTCGGAATCCGAAGATGGATAGACAATAGGTTCTTTATTTTCGACTTTGATTGGTGATTTAATCACAGGCGAATCTTTCTTTCCAAAGAAAGAACTAAATCAAAAAAATCGATAAATTTCAACTAGAAAAACTCTGTCGTTGTCTTACGCAATCGATGGTTGTGTGGTTTTTTTTGTGCTACTCATTTTAATCTTCTTAGCAGATGATGACAAATATCTCAAATGATATTCATGATGAAAGAAATTTTGAACAAAGCGAAAAGCGAAACAATGTCTTAGACTTAGAGACATCGGAAAGATATTTTACTAAAATACTGATTGGCAAAATGCCGTCGACCAATAGAAAAGCACGATGTCGACGAGAGTCACTAGTAATGAGGGTTAGTAAAAAAAAAGAAATTTGGATATGGACAACTTGACGACATGCATACGTTTATTTGAATCAAAACATAGTCAGAAAACAATAAAAGGAAGTTAGAGAAGCATCTATGGGGAAGGAAAACGTTCATCTAAAGAATTGTGAAATAAGAAAAGATGATTGATGATTTCTCCAACTAATGTTTCACCGAATTCATTTTCATATAATCTTAATATTAAAATCACATCAGGTGGACACTTTTTAATAAAGCTTATGATAGCGTTACTGTTGGCAATATCATAGAGGTTGTATGGTTCAAGATGTTGACCAAGAAATCGGCAACAAGACCTGATTCACGTCGAAAGAATCTTCTATCGATTTCTCCATTTGGTTTAAATGACGTATGAGTTTCGAGAACATTTTCATATGAATAATATTCGCCGACAATGGGCCGATCGAGTTTACATGCTGATTGACTAGTGACTAGAGAAAAACTTGCTTCGAGAGAAAATAAGATGAAGAAGATGAACTTCCGATAGATTGAATAGAGTAGTAAAATGCAACGAAAGAAATTTATTTTCAAGGAAAGTGAGAAAATGTTCGTTGTGCACTTGTACAACAATATCAGCTATATTCTCTTTGTTGAGTTGTATCGTTGATAAACGGACTTGATGGCGAATGTATTTTAAAATGTTGTATAAATCATGTAATTCAATTTTTCCTTTGAGCAAGATTTGCTGACACGTACTTTTGCAATCGACTAAAATCAGAACACATAAATTTCAGTTTTTCTTAAACAAAATAGGTTCGAACTTGGATCAATATGTGCATGTTTGACGAGGAAATAATTGATTCTCCGATTACACGTAATTCTCAATTCGCGTCGTTTTTTTTTGTTGTATTTGTGTGCATTGATTTAATCCCGTGGTTGTAACATTGCTGACATAATGTATGCCCGATTTCGAGTCACTTTCACTGGTTGAAGTCGTCGAAGACAAATCAGACAAAATGAGCTTGCCATAGTTATCGCTGAATGACAAAGTACCTAGAAGATAATAATTAGATGAAGGTGGATAAAATGAAGAAAACAAACCGGCAGCTGGGCAGTTTGAAATTTCTGCTTTCGTTAAAATCGGCGGAAGAATTCTAAAAACAATCCAACTTTTAATGAATTTTATTCGAAAAAAAGCTCACTGTGGATTTTTCGTTTTGATTTCAATTTTAATTAATGTTTGAGTTGCTATCCAAATAAATTAATGACGACAAGTCGACAACTGCATCATCGGATGTGTCAATTAATGAATATACATAATCCTGTAAATTAAATTCGCATCTAATAGTAGAATCAATGACATTTGAATCAATCGTCAATGGAAATTTATAACGAAATGTTTTGTCTTCATTGAAGATGAAATTTATTATTTTCATTTGACATGATGTCGTTGTAATAAAATAATAGAAATGAATTTTCGACCACACTGAACCTAGCGCAAGCGAACGACATAGCTGGCCCGACGAAAAAATCAATCTCATTGGATGATGGAAAAACCAATAGATATTGGAGAATGGATAAAAAACGAACGAGCGAGGACGAAAGTTTTGCCTAATGGTCTGATGATATTCTTCGTTTATTTATCCGTTTTTTTTCGCATTATTATTCATGTCGATGGCAACTTGCAAATATAGTTTCAATGCTCTGGTTTGTTTAACAAAAAAAAACTAAAGAAAATCCGTTATTAATTCGTTTGTTTTAGCGCCGTGCATCATCATCGGCTGCTGTAGCTCAAAGTGCAAGTCAAAAAAGTGTCCCTCAAACTAAATCGGGCCAATTCGGTGTTCCACAACGGGTGAAATTACCAAAAGAAAGTGTTAATGTAATTATTTCTTTCGATTCAAACTCATTTGAGATCGATTAAGTTGAGTTTAGGTTACGAAATTATCCAACGGTTTAGTCGTTGCATCGGTTGAAAACAATTCGCCTGTTTTTCGTGTCGCTGCTGTTGTACAAGCTGGTGCGAAATACGAACCCTATGAAAGTCGAGGTGTTACCACACTCCTTCGTGTGTTTTCAAATTTGGTAATTGCGAAATTTGAATCGAAACATTCGATTTGTTTGTTTTTGTTTTGTTTTTAGAGCACAAAATATGTCAGCCGACTTGGAATAACCAAGAATTTGGAACGTCTCGGTGCGAATTTCAAGTAAAACGAAGCGTTTTCCCATTGGTTTCGATAGAATTTCGATTTAGATGCGTTCAAACACGTGAACAAATGATCTATTCAATCGAAGGTTTACGAAGTGAACTGTAGGTTTTTTGTTTTTGAACGAGAAAAAAAACGAAATTCTCTTTTTTCAAGAAACCATGGAGCTCAATTCTTAGTTCCAGTTGTTTGCTATCCACTTTTCAAACCACATGAAGTTCAAGACCAACGTGAACGTTTAGAAATCGACCATCAACTTTATTTACAATCGCCTGAATTACGTAAAAAGACTTTTCATTTAGTTTCCAAGAAAATTTCACCATTTTTTTTTCTTTTTAAAGAATTAAACGATCTTCTTCATGAAGCTGCATTCAAAGGTGGTTTAAGTCGAGCTTTATCCGTCAGTTCGGATATGTTAAAAAAACTTTCACATCGACAAGTTAGACAAAAAAAGAACGTCTTATCTCTTTTTTATTCGTTTTTTGTGAAATTAGATGTATACATTTCATTCTCATTATTATACACCTGAATGATTGGCTCTTGTTGGCACAGGTTGTAATCATCAAACACTCGTTCAATTAGCCGAAAAATTCCGTTTTTCGCCACTTGATTGCGTTTATACGCCAGGACTATGAATACAAGGTGTCTTTGTTACCAGCACTTACATATATACGTATGTCGTGATAGAATTTGACTCATCAGAAAGTGAAAATTGATTATCTGCATAATACAGTCTCGGTTTTGTTCGAATCTTCCACGGAGTAAAAATGAACAATGCAGATTTAAACAGATTATATACCATTTTCAGAAAAGTACGTTATTTTCTAGTTTTAATTTCTAATTCAATGAGTTTATTGTAGATTCTTCAATGTGTGATTGATTTAAATCACGTGAATGAACTGATATCAATCCGAGATGCATTCGGTGGTATGTCCAATGATCTTGGATTAGATGATCGAAAAGCAACTATACAAGTTGAATTTGGTGATTTAATTGATGAATTTTGTAAGAAGATAATAAAAAGATTTCGACTTAAATACATTATCTTTTTGTTTTGGATACATTATTCCCTCGACTGTAAGGAGGGTCATATGAAAAATATTCGTTTGTCTGTCTGCATCGGGGTCAAAAGAACATCGATTTAAGAACTCACTTATAGTGACCAATGATGGTTGGGACTTGGTCGGACCCTAGGTTTTCGAGGTCAAGGAGTCCGAATATGAGTCATCCATGAGGTCAAAGGTCAAAAAAATATCGGTTTAAGAAGTGCCTGATCGTGACCAATGACCATTGAAACTTCGTCGAGCCTTAGGTTTTCGAGGTCAGGGAGTCCGAATATGAGTCATTCTTGGGTTGAAAGGTCAAAAAAACATCGAGTTTGAAAGCTCAATTAAAAACGAAGAAATTCGATTTTGAGGTCAAAAAAACATTTGTCTTAAACAAGCTTCTGAAACTTTCGAAATTAGTTTCCGAGGTGAAAAAAACATTTTTCATATTTTCTCTCTTTAGTGCCTGGCGAAGTTCGACGCATCGTTCGATTTAACTGATTGTCTCGTCGAGTATCTTCATTTCTCCTCCGAACTCTTCATCTGGCTCTACACTTGGTTCAAAGGTCAAAAAAACATCGAAATCGAACACTATCTCTCTGAAATCATCGAAAAATCGATCCTCAATCCCTATCCTCTCGTCGAAAAGCAAACATCTTCGAACAGTTTGCTCGTTATTCAATCACGAGATGTTTCTCAAGCAATCAACGAGTATTTCGACTTGGTTTTCATGGAAATTTCTCTTTTTTTCGAGCCAATTATCGAAATTTCACCATCAAAACTTCGAAATCCGGATTTTTATCAAATCAAACTCAAGATTCAATTGAATCTTCATGAAAACTCGAAGAAATTAGTGAAAATTTGAATATTCTAATAGCAAACGTTGGATTTCGACAAGTTTTCGATGAAATTTTTAGAGAAAAATCGAAGAAAAAGATTTCATCTGCGAGATTATTCAACGAATTGATCAAGTTAAAGAACGAGAAATGAATTCGATTCTGTGCGAATTTTCTCTCAGCTCAATATCGAATTCAATTTTGATTCTATGCAAAGGATTATCTCGATATTATTCTTGAAGAAATCGAGAAGAATCAAGAGATGAAACAGGAGAATTTTGTGGAAATACTTTTGGAATTCGAGCCCGTTCAACAGCGGACGGTCGAGCCGATGCTTTTGCTGATTAATGCAGAAAATCTTTTGAAATTAAAATAGAAGAAGATTTGGAAATTGACGAAAGTCAATTATGAAGATCGAACGATCAATGAACGAGTGACCGAATTTATTGTAAAGTAAGTCAAACAAACATTGATTTTGTGATTAAACAACGAGAATAAATCGTTTAGGAGAGAGAATTTTACGATTTTAGGAGAGAATAAGAGAGAAATCTACGATTTTAGGAGATAAGAAGAGAGAAATTTACGATTTCAGGAGAGAACAAGAGAGAATTTTACGATTTTAGGAGAGAATAAGAGAGAAAAACAGACTAGAAGAGAGAAATCTACGATTTTAGGAGAGAATAAGAGAGAATTTTGCGATTTTCAAGCAACAAGAGAGAGAAATTTGTGATTTTGACGCCGAAAAAGAGCGAAAAACGAAGTGTCAACGTGGAAAATCTGTTCTCTGATTTCGAATGATATTTTGCAAGTGTTTGAATCGATCTTTCAAGTTCAAGACATTGTCATGTCAGTTCTATTCGATTATGGTTTTCTTCTTTGGTTACAACCGGTCATTCAAACATCGTCAGTTTTTATAGCAATTTGCTTCTTTCAAAACGATCTTTGTTTTATTCTTTTAGTTCAAGCGAATGTTTAATGATTTTAACATCGATTATTGAGAAAATTGGAACGAGATTATCGACTTGTGATCATAAAGTTGTTCTTCTGGAATTCTATGCTGTTCTCCTCGTGTTTATTCGACGATTCAAAAATCGAAATGTAAAACAATTTGAGAGAAAAACTATTTTTACGTTTTTTGCTTTTAGAAATCTTCCGTCGACACTTGACGATCGATTTTCTTGGCTTCGAACAAGACTTTAAACATATCTTCGTTTTTATTTAACTAATCAACTTTGAAAGAACAGACTGAACTTTTCTTCTTTATTTAACTCAGGATAAATAAATAAAATACGTCTAAGACATGAGAACATTTGCTTTTTCATCATGATCTTCATAAGTTATTGCATGATTTTATTTTTTCTGAGGCTAATTTTAGGTTAATTTTTGTCTTTTTCGAATGTTTTCAACGAAAATAGAACTTTTCTTTTCCAAAGGTCAATCGTATAATCAACCGATATTTCCGACGAATTCAACTTGGGATCAAAATGCAACAACATTTGCAAAACAGACTCAAATCGGGACAAGTCCTTATGCTTTGTACATCGATACGAATAATTCAATTTATACAATCAATCTTCAAAACGGACGAATTCTCATTTGGATGAATAATTCAACTGATCCAAATTTGATTTTATATGCACAATTATCATCATACGCATTTTCAATATTTGTAACAACAAATGGACACATTTATGTTGGAGATTCGGGTTCAATTAAACAAATAATTAAATTCTCGAATTCATATTCAAATCAAACCACTACTATCGCGACTATTTCTTACAATATTTATGGTCTTTTTGTTGATATTAATAATACTTTATATTGTTCAACGTATAATGGACATAAAGTTGTAAAAAAATCGTTAAATTCAAATTCATCAACAATGACAACAATTGCTGGAACAGGTTCTTATGGTTCTGCTTCGAATAAGTTAAATTCTCCATATGGAATCTTTGTTGATACGAATTTTGATTTATATGTTGCTGATCAATATAATCATCGAATTCAATTATTTCGATTAGGACAAATAAATGGAACTACAGTTGCAGGAAGTACATCTCCAAATCTAACAATTTCACTTTATTATCCATCATATGTGATTTTGGATGGAAATAAATATCTTTTCATTACAGATCTTAGTCATCGAATAATAGGTTCAGATGAAAATGGTTTTCGTTGTATTGTTGCATGTTCTGGTGGAGGTTCAACATCCAATCAATTGTTGAATCCACAAAGTATCGCTTTTGATAGTTTTGGAAATTTATTTGTTGCCGATATGAGTAATAATCGAATTCAAAAGTTTTGTTTATCAACAAATTTCTGTAAAAGAGAAAGGAAAAAGCAACGATTCGATATTTTCATTTGATTATTTAGGTCCAACACCAACCACATCAACAACAACAACATCAACCTCAACATCAACAACAATAACAACAACATCATCATCAATAACCTCAACGTCAACTACAACAACTACAACAACAACAACCACAACAACATCAACCTCAACATCAACAACAACAACAAATGTCAATCAAAGTAAATCGTTCAAAGAAAAATTCAAAAAGAAAAATTTTTTTGTTAAAATCTTAGCGTGTCGATCTCCTCAGATAATTTTAATTCCCAGTGGTTCAACATTAATAAATCCTTTGAAATTTCGTCGAAGTCAAGATTTTTACATTGTTTCTTTGATTGAATTGAATTGTAACGATTCAACATCGATTCAAACTCAATGGATTCTAAAGAATAATTCCAATGTCATTCCATTCGATTCTCAAATTGAAACAACATTTAGTGAATTATTTATTCCATCGAGAAAACTTCCTTTTGGAATCTTTCAACTCGAATTAACCATCACTCTCAATAAATATCCAACTTTAAATCATTGTTCATCAGTTTATGTTGAAATAACTCCATCAGGAATCACAGCAAATCTTGTTCAATTAGGAACTTCAATGATCACAAGTGGATTCGATCAAGATCTTCGATTAGATCCAGGATCTTATTCGATTGATTTCGATGAAAATACTTTTGACAAAGATGTAAGTTGAGTATTAAAATAATTCGAATTAATTTCAATTTTGATTGAAAAATAGAAATGGATTTATAAATATTATTGTCGAATTTATCCAACATTTAATTTTCCAAATTTAAATGGTTATTTATTAACAATTGACGATCAAACAAATAATTCTTCAACTCCTTCGTGTTTAACAAATCGAACAGCACTTCGATCTGATAATTCTTCATTAACAATTCTCTCCAGGGCACTCCAGTCGAATCGAACTTATCAATTTATGGTTCAAATGACAAATATTTTGAATTCTTCTCAACAAGCAACAGGTTATGTTCTTGTTAAAGTTGAACAAACTCGTCGACAAATGATCGCCATCGGTTGTGTGATCGCAACTCTTTGTTCTCCGAATCTCGAATATCAATTTGTAAATCCAACAACTCAAGTTGCTCTTTTTTCTCTTTGCATTGAAAATTGTTCTTTGATTCAAAAAATCACTTGGAATGTTTATTCTGGACAAGCGAATTCTTCCCTTTGGATTTTATTTAATCAAACTCAAAACTATTTCTTCGGCAAGAGTTCGAGTAATTTCACCGTGACAAATCAATTATTTCTCCTCAATCCAAACGTTAAATTCTGGAAATTCGAAGTTGTTTATTCATTTCTGAATGAAACAAGTACAAGTGCTTTGAATTTTCTGATTAATTAACCTCCTCAAAATGGTTCTTGTTCGATTTCTCCATCAAATGGAACAACAACAACATTATTTCAAATCTCTTGTCCCGATTGGTTTGATGATGATGGAATTAAAGATTATTCTCTTTATTCTTTCACAAATCAGCTGATGATCGCTTTTTCAAGTGAATCGTCATTTAAAGTTTATTTACCTTCGGGAGAAAATCAAAACTTAGTCATTGAAATTCGAGATCAATTAAATTGTTTAACTAAATTTAATCTTTCTTCGATTTCTATCGAAATAGATTCTCAAATGAACACTAATTTGCTTTCAACTGGAAATCAGAATACAGTTTCACAATTGCTAACTTCTCTTTCACTTCAACTCAATCAAATAAATCAACAAAATATTGATAAAGCTGTTGGAAGTGGAATTCCTCTTTCAACTATTTCAATTTCATCTTTAACTACTCAAAATCAACCAACGAACAGTTCATTCAATCAATCAGCTCTAGTTGAATTCGAAAAAGAATTAAATTTCCAATCTTCGACAAGAGAATATTTAATTTCCTTTACTCAAAATCTCCAAATAACAACATCAAATAGTATTAAATTACAATCTTCATCATTAGTTCAATTGACTAAATCAACAAATCAATTAACTCGAAATACAATTTCAGTTGCAGCAGATCGATGTTTTCGATTAACTTTAGCTTTACAATCGATTTCGATGAAAATTTCTCAAGAAGATGCTGAAACTTGTTCAACTCAATTATTTCAATGTGCTTCGAATCTTTTATCAGCTGTCAACGGTCCTTTACAACAAAGAACGACGATTTTAGATTTAGATTCTAAAAGAGCAACAGAATTCCCTGAAGATTATGAAACAGATTTAGAATCTGAATGGATGAAAATCAATCTTTTAAATGAAAATGAAAAAAATCTTTATCAACAAAAAGAATTAGCAAATCAAATTGAAAATCAAGTTAAAGAAATAATTTCTCGTTTAAATTCAATTTTAAATATTCATTTAAATGTTGGCCAACAATCAATTGTGAATACTTCAGAAGTTTTCATGTCATTGCAAAGTGAAACAATTGAATATCTTTCGAATCAAACATTTGCAAATGGAGCTATTCGCTTCCCTGAAATCGTAACAAATCAAACAGAAAAATCAATTCGAATTCAATCAAAAGTCGAACCTTTAGCTTCATTTTCTAATTCAGTAAATACAAATGTATCTCGTTCGATTTCTTTTTCACTTTTCGATTCAAACGGAAATGAAACTTCTCTCGATTATTCAATAGAAATCTTTATTCCTCGAGATCCAAATCGAATTGTTCCTCCAATGATTGTTCAAAACGTCACGTCTCGTCAACAATTATTCAATTTCCATTATGTTAATACCACAACTATTCTCTCGGTTTCAGTTCATATCGAGATCGAACCATTGAATTCGTCAGTTGGTTATTTATTAATTTATAAATTCGATCAAATTCCTCAATTAAATGAAATCGATGGTTGGACTATCTTCTGTCCTGAGAATTTTCACAATTATTTCGTTGATAATGAACAAACTCGAAATCATAAATCATTAGTTTTCGGTTTACGAGAATTAAATTCCTCTGAAATCATTTCGTATTGTTCAAATAATAATTCTCAACTGAATCTCCCAATTACAAATGAAAGATTTAATTTTACTTCAAATTATGGATTAAGAGTTTATTCATCTGGTTGTTATTTCCTCGATGAAAACAATGAATGGAACGACCGAGGACTTCGAGTTGGAAATAAGACAAATCATGATCAAACTCATTGTTTAACTGAACTTAATTAAATATTTATTATTCTTTGCTCCTTTTTAAGACGGCTGACTGCAGTTTATTGCAGCAAGACGACTT
>Ga0209935_1000488_pt1 | contig 96741 bp, 91 predicted proteins | sample ThiBio_1000_plan_2_FD_183958 | JGI IMG/M metagenome (GOLD analysis project Ga0209935, IMG submission 183958) | Wastewater bioreactor microbial communities from Cape Town, South Africa - Thiocy_cont_1000_plan (SPAdes) | ecosystem: Engineered > Bioreactor > Thiocyanate-remediating >... | reverse complement strand
AGGGTGAGCAGGGGGCTGCGAACATCTTCAGCACGGGCTATTGACCCAAGCCGCTCCACGGCATGCTCCCCCGCTCCTCCCCGAGGTGCCCCTCGGGGAGTTAACGAACAACCTGAAAGATACAAGCCGCTCCCACAGAAGGAAGACCATCGTCTGCTGGTGTGTGGGAGCGGTTTCAGCCGCGAACACCTCCCCCGCCACCCGTGACGAAAGTCACTTGTTCCCCTCTACCTCGCGCCACAGAATGGCTGCTCGTGCCTTCACGCACGTTTGCAAACCAAAACGAAGAGGGACCTCCGATGAACATCAAGCCGTTTCGGCGCTCTGCGGCACTTGCCGTCAGCGTGCTCCTGACCGCTCTTGGCGCCCACGCTGCGGGCAGCTTCACCATCCAGAGCGGAAACTGGGTCGTCACGTCGGAGCTCAACGGTGCGCCCGGCCGCGGCATGGCCATCGACGTGCAGGATAGCCTCCTCGTCATGCAGGTGTACAACTACGAAAGCTCAGGCCAGCCGACATTTCACATGAGCTTCGGTGACCTGCAAGGCAACCACTACCAGGGCACGCTCAAGCGCTACAAGAACGGGCGCTACTACGGCAGCAGTCCCATGGACGCCATGGAAGATGGGGACGATGGCGAGGTGCTGATCGACTTCGACAGCGCCACCTCCGGCACCATCCAGTTCCCTGGCGAGCCTGCGGTAGCCATCTCGCGCTACAAGTTCGACAACGTGCCGGATCACCAGCTGTCACGCGTCGGCACCAGCGAGCGCTGGCTGATGGCCGAAATCGATGCCAACGACACGCCCATAGGCGCCTTGGTGGTCAACGTCTACACGCCCTCGCCCCGCCAAACCGTGCTCAGCAGCGTGCGCTCAAGGCTCGACGGCGATGCCTCCACGGCCACCAATTGCACCTACGCTGCCGCGACCCGCCAATTCACCTGCCCGATCGACTTCGGCGGGGGCAAAACGCGCACGCTCACATGGTCCAAGCACCTGGAAGGCATGTCCGGCACCATCTCCTACCTGGACGGCAATTTTTCGCCTGCGGTCGTGCGCCAGCGCAGGGTGATCGGCATGCGCCTGGGCATTGATTACGGCATGGCCACGGTCAACGCCCAGATGGACGTGCTCGCCGCCCACATGGCCCCACCCTTCAATTATCCGGCGCCCGACCCGGGCAACTGGATCGTCTCTTCCGAACTGAACGGCAAGCCCGGGCGCGGCATGGCCATCGACGTGCAATACGACAAGCTGGTGATGCAGGTCTACAACTACGAAACCTCCGGCGCCGCCACGTTCCACATGGCCGTGGCGGACTACCAGCGCGGCCAGGCCACCGGACGGCTCATGCGCTACGAGGGCGGACGCTACTACGGCGGCCCCGAACTCATCGGACACGAGGCGGGCGACGCGGGCGAAGTCAAGCTCGATTTCGCCACGCCCACCCGAGGCACGCTGCAGTTCCCGGGCGAGCCGGCCGTGGCCATCCAGCGCTACCAGTTCGGCGCCGCCGCGCCACAGCCCGAATCGCTGCTGGGCAAATGGATGTTCTTCACCCCGGACAGCGGGAGCCTGGCCTACCTCAGGCTGGACGGTATCTCTCCCACCCAGCCTGCCGCGACTGGCGGCTTCCTCGACATCTGCAAATACACCGATGGCGAAACGGTGCAATGCAACAGCGATTCACCCGTCAACCACGACGAGTTCCATTTCAAGCCGGTCAACGGCCGGGCCATTGGCACGCACTCCATGAGCGGCGGCCCCGAAAGCCCCGTCTACGTCCTGCGTTTGAAAGACCGGCACGGCACGCTGGCCGGCCTAGGCGGCGCTCAGTAACCCGGCATCGTCAGATAGCGCAGGCGCTGCATCAGCGCCCTGCGCCAGCGCATCGACGGCGACAGCGGCGGCTGGCGGAACACCCCCACCGTGTCACCCCAGGGCGCGCTGTCCTCGCTGGCGTGCGGCTGCCAGTCGGTGCTCACCTGCAACAGCTCCATGCCCGCGTACTTGCCCAGCGCCCGGAAGCCATCAGGGTAGAAGCGCCAGCAATCCTGCGGATAGCGGTGCTCCGGCCCGCGCGAAGGCGCCAGCAGGAAGATCAGGCCGCCGGGCTTGAGCACGCGCGCCATCTCCAGCCAGGTCAGCCAGAAATACTCCACATGCTCGAACGCCTGGCCCGAGACGATCACATCCGCCGAGAAGCTGGCGAACGGCAGCCGGTAGGGCGAGGCCAGCACCACGTCCACATTCGGCCCCGCCGCCAGATCCACGCCGGTGTAGCGCCACGCCGGATGCAGGAAGAACTGCTTGTAGCTGCCGTTGACGTCGTAGCTGCCGATATCGACGATGGACAAGGCCTCGGCGGTTCGGCCCGCAAGGTATTGATGCACCAGGCCCTGCACGTGGGCGAGCGAACTCGTATGCATGCGGGCTCCTCAGACAGCGGGCTTTCCCAGCACCCAGGCATCCTGGTGGTGCCAGAAATGCCGTGCCGAAAACGTCCGCAGCGCCGCATCGGGCAAATGCTCGGCAATGCACGCGCGCACGAACGCCTCGGAGCTGAACGCGGTGCCGTATTCCTGGGCGTCGATGGCGTTCGACTCGCTCGACGGCGTGAAGAAAAAGCCATCGGCATCGAGCGTCACGCCCTGCATGCGCACCGCCGCATCGCCGTGCGTGGTGAACACCAGCACGCCGCCGGGCGCCACCATGGCCCAGATGCGCGCCAGCCAGCGCGCCCAGGTGGCGCGCGGCAAGTGGCTGAACAGCGACAGCACGAACACCACGTCGTGGCGCTCGTCGTGGCGCACCTGCTCGGGCACCGCCGCCGAGACGAAACCCGCCACCCCGAACGCCGAGCGCGCGAAATCCACCGCGTCGGCCACCACATCCGACACCAGCACGCGCGGCGCGCCCAGCGCCTTCACCAGGTGGCGCGTGAAACGCCCATGGCCGCTGGCGAACTCCAGAAAACTGCGCGTGCCGAGCAGCGGGTGCCCCGCCGCCTCCAGCAGCAGCACCAGCTCGGCCATCGTGCGCCAGCCATCGGCCAGGTAGTCGCGGATCGGGTTCAGGCTGGAGGGGTGGGCCGCGAAGAACTTGTAGATGTCATCGGCCTCTGAAATTTCGCACGGGCAGCCCATCCACTGCCCATAGGACAGCAGCGGGAAATGCCGCTCGATCAGGTTGTGCGCGGCCAGGCGCGTATCGCGCTCGTCACGCGCGCGCGTCAACGCCTCGCCGGCGCGCGCATGCTCGCCCTGCGCCAACAGGTGCTCACCTTCGGCCAGCCAGCGCTGGCCCGGAGTCAAATCGTTTGTCATGCGGGTATTTTCGGGGATAACGGAGCGTTCGCGGCTGAAGATAGAGCGGCCCCTTGATCTGGCGAGAGGCGCTACCCCACCGGGAACTGCTGCCGTGCGTGCACAATGTCCACGACTTCGATGCGCTCGGCCGCGACCCTGTACAACACGATGTAATTCGGATGTGCCACGATCTCGCGCAGCCCGGGAACCCTCTCGCTCACAGGGTACAGATAAGGGTGCTCGGACAGTGGCAGGACGCAGGCCCGCAACCTGGCCCAGAGGCGTTCGGCCGCCACAAGATTGCGTTGACCGATATATTCGACGACGCTCGCCAAATCCGCATCCGCCGATGCCAGCCAGACAATGGGGAGCATCAACCCAGGTCTTTTTGCTCGTGCAGGCGCCGCAGGCGCTCGGCCATGCGCCGCTCCACCTCATCGTGGGCCAGCGCCGGACGAGGATCCGCCAAACTGGCCGCCACCTTGGCCCGCAGCCACGCGGCATAAGCCGCCTCCTGTTCGGCGGTTTCGAATTCGGAAACCAATGGGGACAAAACGGCGTTCATGCGCGCAGTCTAATCCATGGCCACGGAGATTCAAAACACCGCGCAGCACGAAGGCCTTCACGGTTTCAGCCGCGAACGACGCCCATCACTCCCAACGGTGCGGCAGCCGCACCAGCCCGGGCATCAGCGTCGGCGAGACGAAGCGAAAGCGCTGGTAGTGCAGCCACGCGTCGTAGAGCACCAGCCCGGTCTCGTCGAACAGGTAGGCGCTCACCACGTACTCGCCGCTGTGCAGTGGCAGGTCGGGGAAGGTCAGCACCGCCTGCCACGTACCATCGCTCTGGCGCACCGGCCGGGCGCCCTCCTCGTGCGTGGCCAGTGACGTGATGCCCGAGCCCTGCGCCAGCTCGATCATGAAGCCCAGGTTCGGGCATTCGTCACCGCGCCCACGCACCGTGAAGCGCACCACCAGATCGGGCGCGGTGAGCAGCGGCGGATCGTCCTCATCCAGATCGTCGATACGCACGGTCACCAGGCAGGCGCCGTGGGCATCCACCGCGGGCATGCGCGTCGCCGTCGGCGCCAGGGCGGGCGCATCGGGCAGCGTCTCCAGCGCACGGCTACGCAGGCGGCTGTGCATCTCGTACGCGCCCATCACCGCCTCGGTCTCGCCGAACTCGGCCACGCGCCCGCCGTCGAGCCACAGCGCCGCGTCGCACATGTGGCGGATGTGGTAGGAGCTGTGCGAGCAGAACACGATGGCGCAGCCGCTTTCGCGAAACGCCATGATGCGCTCGGTGCACTTCTTCTGGAAGTGCTGGTCGCCCACGGCCAGCGCCTCGTCGATGATCAGCACGTCGGGCTGCACGGCGGTGACCAGCGCGAACGCCAGGCGCACCACCATGCCCGACGAATACGTCTTCACCGGCCGCTGCAGCGCCTCGCCCAGCTCGGAAAAGGCGACGATCTCCGGCTCCAGCTGCGCCATCTGCTCGGCGCCGATGCCGATCAGGCTGCCGCCGAAGTACAGGTTGTCGCGCCCGCTGAAATCGGGGTGGAAACCCGTGCCCAGTTCCAGGATGGCCGTCACCCGCCCGGCATGCCAGACGCGGCCCGTGCTCGGCTGGATGGTGCCGGTCAGCAGCTTGAGCAGGGTGCTCTTGCCCGCGCCGTTGTCGCCGATCACGCCCAGGCACTGACCACGGCGCAGCTCGAACGACACGCCGTTCAAGGCCCAGTGGCTGCGGTGCAGCGCGCGGCGCGTGAACAAGGCCCGGAAGCGCTCGCGCGGCGAGGCGTAGAGGCGGTACTCCTTGCCCAGGCCCTCGGCTTGCAGGACGATATCTTGGGATGGAACGTGCGGCGGCATGGAAATGGATGGCGAAATCCGGAACTTTGCAGGCATGCTACGATTCATCATGTCTGACTCGAAGCTTCATGACGAACTGCACAAGATCTCGGACAAACGTGGAAACGGGCGCCTGCGACGGGAAGTCTGGGTGGACGAAAAAGGCAAGGTTACGCGATACAACCTCGCCTACATCAATCACAACCTCCACGCAGGAGACAATGGCCGGGTCGTAGGCTACGACAACGCCCACGGTTACCACCATCGGCATTACTTCGGAACCGAAGAGCCTGTGGATTTCGTGAGCTTCGAGGACATCGAGGCCCGCTTTGAACAGGACTGGATTGCACTGAAAGACCGCCCATGACCCAATTCACCATCAAGATCGGCACGCAGGAAGAATTCTTCACACGCGGTCGCCAGTTGGCGCAAGCGGCGGACAAGGGCGAGGCCATCGCCGGGGTGCGGATCATCAGTTTCGAAGATCCCGCCGACATGATGAAACTCGTCACCAATGCCCGCCTGTCGCTGCTGCGCGCCGTCAAGGAAACGCCAGGCTCGATCACGGACATTGCCACGCGGCTGCGCCGTGACCGCAGCGCGGTCAAGCGCGACATCGATGCGCTGGAGCGTTTCGGGCTGGTAACCATCGCCGACAAGGTGCTGCCGGGCCACGGACGCATGAAAGAAGTGCGGGCCACCGCGAGCCGTTTGCACCTTACGGTCGAAGTCGCATAGCCCAAGGCGCCGCTCACAGCCAATCCACCAGTTGTTCGCGGCTGCGTGACACCAGCAGCGCCAGCACCCCTGCCAGCAGCGCGATCCACGCGAGCAGCGCCAGCCACACCGCCGACGGCGGCCATGCGCCCTGCAGCAGCAGCGACTGCAGGCCCAGCACCACCGGCGTCATCGGGTTGCACCACAGCACCCAGCGCCAGGCGGCGGGAAAGAGCGTGATGGGAAACAGCACCGGCGAGAGAAAAATACCGATCGCCAGCGCGAAACCCACCACCTGCACCACGTCGCGCAGCGCCGCCGCCATGATGGCCAGCGCCCAGGCCAGTAGCGCCGTGAGCAGCAGCATCAGCGCCAGCAGCGGCACCACGGCCAGCAGCGCCGGGGCGAAGCGGTGCAGCGGTGCATAGGCCAGCACCAGCAGCGCCAGCAGCGGGCCGTAGACCAGCGCGCTCGCGGCCACGGCGCGCAGCGGAAACAGCGCGGGCGGCAGCGCGTTTTTTTGCAGCAGGCCGCCCGCGTCGAGCAGGCTGGAGGTGCCCCGGCCCACGGCGTCGCAGAATGCCATCCAGGGCAGGCTGCCGACGATCAGATAGGTGCCCACGCGGCCCGTGGGCGCACCTTGCGCCAGCCGCATGCCGAAGACGATGTCGAACACCAGGTAGTACGCCGCCACCGTGAGCAGCGGCTGCACGTAGGCCCAGGCCACGCCCGCGGCCGATCCCTGGTAGCGCGCGTGCACTTCGCGGCGCGTGAGCACGCGCAGCAGCGCGCGCAGGCGCCAGAGCTGAGCAAGTTCCTGAAAGAGGGCCGTCATGCTATTGTGAGTATAGCTTTCAGCGCTTGCCTCACAAGGGCTAGAGCCATATTCTTATAGCATTTTCCGGGGCGTATCCAGCGCGGAACAGATCACCGTCGTGGAGCGGCTTCGCGGCCACAGCCGCTTCCACGGGGGAGGAGATCAGCGGGCGGGCTGCTGCAGCAGCGCGTCAATGGCCTCATCGTGCTGCTTCGCGCCGCTGAGGATGTCGGCGATCTTTTGCGTGCGGCGGCTCTTGAGCAATTCGGCGCGGCCTTCGCGCATCAGCTCGTCCTTGGCTTCGTCGAAGCTGCGCTGGCGTGCCGGGGTGCGATCGACCAGCTCGATGATGTGCCAGCCGAACTGCGTCTTCACCGGCTCGCTGACGTCACCGGGGTTCTTCAGGGCCTTGAGGGCCGCCTCGAACTCGGGCACCATCTTGCCGTCTGGGAAGCTCCCCAGGTCGCCGCCGCGCGCGGCCGAACCCTTGTCCTGCGAATGCGCCTTGGCCAGTTCCTCGAAATTGGCGCCGCCGCGGATCTGTGCCAGCAGCTTTTCGGCCTCGGCCTTCGATGCGTCGGTATCGCCCTCGATCAGGATATGGCGCGCATGCGTGAGCGCAGGCTGGGCGAAGCGCTCGGGTTGCGCGGCATACGTCGTTCTGGCGTAGCTTTCAAGGGCGGCGGCGTCAGGCTCGCTCTCTTCGCCAAACTGTTGCAGCCGGGCGTCTGCCAGCAGGCGCTCTTCGGCCAGGCGCAGTTGCTCGCGCACCGCGTCCGTCGCGGCCAGGCCGTTGGCCTGCGCCTCGCGCGCCAGCAGGCGCCGAGTCATGAGGTTGCGCACGATGAGGTGCAGCGTCTGGCGGCTGGTGTAGGCCTGGGTGCGCGCCTGCGGCGGTGCACGCAGGATTTCGGCCTGCACATCGGCCTCGGTGACAACGGTATCGCCCACCTGCATCAGCACGGTATCGGGCGCGGCACTCGCGGTCATGCAGGCCAGCGCCAGGCAAGCGGCAAGAACGGAACGGGAAAGAGTCATGAGAGGGAAAAAGTAAGCGTAAAAAAAGGCGGGGTTGCCCCCGCCTTCTCTTGAGGTCTTGCGACCCGTTTTGGTTCCGGTCCGGATTACGGACGCGTCGTGCGGTGCGGGAACGTCATGCTGAAGTTACCCGCCGTGCCGGCACTGACCTCGGGGTTGAACGCCGACATGAAGGCGCTGCCAATGATGGGCAGACCAACGTTGGCCAGGCCCGAGGTGTTCAGACGCATCCAGCCTTCCTGCACTTTGGTGCCGCCGATGGCGAGGTTGTAGTTGCGCACCGTGGTCTGCGCGCCCAGCACCTTGGTCGGAGCGGCGTCGGCACCGGTGGAAGCCGAGTCGTTGAACGCCAGCACGCTGGTTTCACCGCACATGGCCAGAGGCGCCGGAGCAGCATCGCCAGGCGACGAAGACGTGTCGCCAGCCGCCACGATGGCCGTACCTTCTTCGCGGTTCCAGAAGGTGTTCGTGATGCCCGAAACACACGCGATATTCGCGGAGTTCAAGACCATGTTGGTAGCGTTGAAGTAGTCGCCGGCAGCGCCGGCAGCACCCAAGTCGGTGTACCGGATGATAGGAGTAACCACACCACCCACCAGATTGCTGTAGTCCACAGCAGCGGAGTAACGGCGCGTGGGCATGGAGAACACCCAGTCGGTGGCGCCGCTGATGGCATCCAAGGTCCAGAACTCGTTGTTGATCGAGGTCGTAGCCAAAGCAGCCGTCAATACCGACGCTTGGGCCGCCACGCTGGCGGGTGTCGGGCCTGCAGCACCCACATAGGTGGTAGACATGTCGGGCAGGTCAAACTGAGCCTGACCGCTCACCAGCCCTGCGCTCAGCAGAGGATCGGCCGTGAAGTTGGCGGCAACAGCGCCAGTCAGAGCACCACCCACAGTCGCATTGACCTGCGGGAAGTACACAACTGCGCCAGTGCCCGGAACCGGCGGAACAGCAGCTGTCACGGCTTCAATCGCGGTCGCAGCGCCACTCCACGCAGTGGCGTTCGGCACGTTGATGATGGTCCAGTTTGCCATCAGACCCGTCGACGGCTCGATCAGACCGGCGGCATTCAAGGCTGCCGTATTGTTTCCAACCTTGTCGATGTCGGTCCAAGCGGTGCCCGCCGCGATAGCAAGAGCCGCATTGGCGGGAACGTTGGTGCACAGAGGCACGCCGGCGGCGCTGTGCTTGATCGATTCGTACACGCCGTTCTTGCCAGCGATCGGCACGATATCGGCCATATTGAAGATCTCAATATAGCCTTCGCGCGTGTTGGATTGGTTGACCGCATCGGTCCAGCCCGCAGCCTTAAAACGCGAGTCCTTGAACGACTGGTTCACGCTGGTGGGCTTGGTGCAGCTGTTGTCGGAGGTGGTCAGGGCCGCGTAACCGTCGGCACCCTGGTGGATGTCGGCCGTCCAGACGTCGCCAGGCGAGAGGAAGACCTGGAAGTCATACACGTCGTCCGAGTTGGCGGCGCCACGGAAGCGGATCTTCACGGCCTTGCCAAAATAACTGTCGGTATTAGTCAGCGAAAGCAGAGTCTTGTTACCATTTTGCGCCGAGAAATACGGCACCACCAGCGAGTGACCCGTGCCCGTCGTACTCAACTGCAACGCAGCACCGGCGGCAACGGCGGGCGAAGCAGGGGTCGTGCCAGAAGCAGGAATAAGGGCAGCAGCCTTGCCGGCGGGAGCCACATAGTCGGTCACCGCAAAGGCGCTGCCCGCAAAGCCCGCAGCCATGGCCGCGATGCTCAGAGCGAGAACATTCTTTTTCATAAATAAAGACTCCAGTTGAGAAGTTGTTTGGCGCAACTAGGTTGGGGGTTGATTACGCCTTTGAATGCTAGCACAGCGATTCTTCCTGCTCCATGCAGATCAGTGCGCAATATGCCATATGTTGGTTCAACACAACAGTTTTCCCTCGATAAGCGCCCTCCCCGTGTCACGCCAAACCCGCGCAGCCTGCCGGTGCCGGATCATAGGTTGGCATACAGCCACCACTGCCCGTCCTGCAGCACCCACGTTTCATCGAAATAGACGGGTACTGTATCGCCTTTTTTGCGCATCAGGGGCGTGGGCGCGGTCAATTTGATGTTGGCCAGGCATTTGGTGGCGCTGGGACATTGCACCTTGACCGCTTCCGCCTCGGTCCAGCGCGCCTGGCCGCCGTAACGCCCGGCGAAGGCATTTTCGGTGACCAGGGCGCGCACGCCCGGCGCCAAGTAGCCGTAGGCGGTGGTGAAATCGGCCTTGAGCATGGCGGCCCAGCGGGCGTTGGCCCGCGCGAGCACGATGTCTTCGGGGGTCTGCGGCTCGGGGGCCAGCGCCGCGCAGCCCGCGAGCCAGACCGCGGCAAGCAGCGTGGCCGCACGCGCGGCACGGTGTCTTTTTTTGGCGAACGTCATGATTACGGTTTCCTTTCGTCAGAGGGGGCCACGCCGGTCGTCGGCGAGGCCTGCAGGCTCTCCAGAGCACGCAGGCGCTCGCGCAGTTCCCGGCCGACCTCGCGGATTTCGGGGTCGGTGCGCACCACGCGCGGGGTGATGATGACGATGAGCTCGGTGCGCGCGCTGCTGGTGGTGGTGGCGCCGAACAGCGCGCCGATGACGGGAATTTCGCTGAGCAGCGGCACGCCCGATTTGCCGGTGGTGGCGTTGTCCTTGATCAGCCCGCCGAGCACGATGGCCTGGCCCGAGCGCACGGCCACCCTGGAGTTGATCTGGCGCTGCAGGAAGGCGCGCTGGCCGGTGACGGCGTCTTCGTCGCCCACGTCGGTGACGGACTGGCTGATGTTCATGGTGACCAGGTCGCCCGAGTTGACCGAGGGCTGCACCTGCAGCTGCACGCCGGTGTCCTTGTACTGGTAGGTGGTGGTGATCTGGCTGTTGACGGTGTTGAGGTTGGTCGTCTCGCCCGTGCGTATGGGCTGCTGCGTGCCCACGGCCATGGTGGCCACCTGGTTGTCCAGCACCATGAGCGAGGGGCTGGAGATGACCTTGATCAGCGACTTGGCCGCCAGCGCGTTGAGCGTGGCGCGCACCTTGCCCAGCGAATCGGTGAGCGTGTAGGAGAAGCCCCCGGTGGCCCCCGAAGGCACCTGCCCCACCACGCCCGCGCCAACGAGGCCACGGCGCGAACCGTCGCGGAAGGCCCACTGCAGGCCGTACTTGAGGTCGTCGCTGAGCGTGACCTCGATGATGCTCGCTTCGATCAGCACCTGCGTGGGCGGCAGATCCAGGCGCTTGAGCGCGGCCTCGATCTTCTCGAATTCGGCGCGCGTGGCCCACACGAGGATGGCGTTGTTGGCATCGTCGGCCATGACACGCACGTTGCCCAACTGGGCGACGGCAGGCTGCGCGGGCTGGGTGGCGCTGCCCAGGCGGTTTTGCGCGATCTGGGCCGAGCCGGCACCAAAGCTACCGCCGCCGAAGCCACCCGCCGCCGCGCCGCCCGCGCCGAAGGGCTGGCCAGTACCGCCCAAGCCAGCCTGGCCGAAGCTGCTCGCGCTGGTGCTGCCCAGGCCGGGCGCGATGGGGCTGGCCTGTGCGGGGGCGGGTGCGCTGGAGCCGAAGATGCCGCCCAGCACGATGGCGAGGTGGCGCGCGTCGCCGTTTTGCACGCGGTAGATGTTGAGCTGCGGCTCGGTGGCGTTGTCGCCGGGCTGGTCGAGCTTTTCGATCCAGCGGCGGGCGATGTCCAGGTATTCGGCGCGCGGGGTGACGACGAGAATGCTGTTCAGGCGCTCGACGGGCATGACGCGCAGCGCTCCGAAGACCGGGTTGGCCGCGCCGAGCATTTCGGGCGCGCCCGCGGCGGCACCGGACGCGGCACCCGATGCCGCGCCGGGCGCGGCGGCGGGCGTTGACGCCGTGGCGGAGGTGGCGGCGCGGGCACCCGCTTGCGCGGGCACGCCGCCGGGCACGCCACTGACCAGGCGCAGCGCAGCCTCAACCTCCTTGATGGTGGCGTGCTTGAGCGGGAACAACCCGACGGACATGCCCTTGAGCAAATCCACATCGAAGGTGCGCACGACCTCGAGCCAGCCTTCGGCCTGGTTGCGCGTGCCCACCATCACCAGCAGGTTGCGCAGGCTGTCCACGCGCACGATGGCGTCCTGCGGGGCCATGGGGCGCAGGATGGTGGCCATCTCCTGCGCGCCGATGTAGCGCAGCGGGATCAGCACGGCGCCGTAGCCGGGCGCCAGCGGCTTGCCGTCGGCCAGGCGCAGGTTGGCGGCAACGGTGCGCAGGGCCTCGGGTTTGCCGATGTGGTAGACGCCGCGCGCGTCGCGCGCCATGGCCAGGCCGTTGGCCTGCAGCGCACCTTCGAGCAGCGCCAGCGCGTCATCGGGCGAGACGGGGCCGCGCGTGGCGAGCGTGACGGTGCCGGTAATGGGCTGGTGCAGCACGTAGTCGGTCTTGAGCACCTCGCGCATGAAGACGTGGATAACGTCCACGATAGGAGCGTCTTCAAAGCGGTAGCTGCTGGCCGCGCCGGTGGGCATGGGCGCTACCTTGGGCGCGGCGATGACCTGATCGTTGCCGCGCAGCAGGCGCGGCTCGCTGGCATCGGCGGCGCCGCCAGCGGCGGTCTCCGGCGTGCCCGCGGCCGGCGCGTCCACCGCCGTGGCGGCATCGACAGTCATGTCGGCCGGCCGTGGCTGCGCGCCTTGATCCGAAGCGGCAGCGGGAGCCGCGGCGTCGACATCGGGCTCGCGCTGCGGCACCTGGGCGCAAGAGGCGAGCGCCAGCACACAGACGGCCAGGGTGGGGCGGAAGAGATGAGTCAGGGTCATGGGATTTCAGGGCTTGCGGGCGGCCGATGCGGGCGAGACGGCCGCGGGGCGGAAGATGGCGAGTTCAAGCACGCGGCTCCTGCCCGCGCGCACCAGCGTGACCTGGCGGCCCTGCACGGACTGCAGCGTCCAGCCGCCGATCTGTTCCTTGAGCGCGACGCGCTGCACCGCCGCGCCGTTGCGCAGCAGCGCGCCCGCGCGACCGTCGGTGGTGGTGTACAGGCCGATCAGGCGTACATCCTTGAGGGTATCGGCGGCGAGGGCCTCCTCCTGCGCGGCCTTGGGCGTCGGGCGGCGGGTGGGAGAGAACAGCGGGCGATCGAGCGTGGCGACGAAGGCACGGGTATCCATGGCAGCCACAGGAGGCAGCTCGACGGCGGCCGCGCCGAGTTCCGGCGCGATGGCTGCGGGCGGCTGCCAGACGAGCGTACGCGACGCGCCGCCGTCGTGGCCAAACCAGAGCCACGCGAGCGCCGCGACGAGCAGCGCGTCAAGCGCGAGAAACAGGCGAGCGCCGAGGTTGGTCATGGCGCCTTGGCGTGCAGCACGGAGAGGTTGAATTGCACGACGAGACGCGGAGCGTCGTCGCCGCGGCGCTGGGCCCCCAACTGCACGTTCATACCGTCGACGAGCACCACCGGGGTGAGGCCGGGCAGCACGGCGAGCGCGCTCTGCAAGTGCAGCAGTTCGCCTTCGACACGCAGCACCAGCGGAATGCGATCGAAGCCCGGCGTCGCCTGCCCGGGCAGCACCTGCGTGCTGGCCACGGTGAGGCCCGCCTGGGTGAAGACCGAGCGCACGCGCTGCAGGGCGTCGTTGCCGGCCTGGATGGGGTCGCCGTCGGCCGGGTAAACGTATCGGCCCAACTGCTTGCGCGAGGCGGCCAGGCGCTCGGCCAGCTCGGGGGCCTTCTCTTGTAGGCCCGCCAGGCGAGCGTAGCGCGGCGCCAGGGTCTGCAACTGCTCCTCGGCCCAGTGGTGCTTGCGCCATGCGTAGTTGGCTCCTGCGAGCAAGGGCAGCGCAATGAGGGCCAGCGTGAGCGCGATCAGCAGCGCGTCGCGGCGCGTCAAGGCGTTCATCGCGTCCCCTCCGGCTCGGCAGACGGCTGGGATTGCAGCGTCAGCTCGATCTGAAAAACCTCCTTGCCCGTGCCGGTGCGCGTGGCCGCCGTGGGCGCGCGCACATCCTTGAAGCCGCTATGGCCACCGAGCTTCTGCACCAGCGCGGCGGTGTCGGACGTCTGCCCCGTGAGCAGGATACGACTGCCTTCGATCTGCAGCCGCTGCAGCACGGTGTCGTCGGGCAGCAACTGGGTGAGCGTCTGCAGCGTGCGCAGGGGATCGGCGCGTTCGCCCATGACCTGGCGCAGGGCCTGGATCTGGCCTTCAACGGCGAGCAGCGCCTCGCGCTCGGCAACAACGGGGCGAGTCTGCTCGACCAGCCGCGTCCAAGCAGCAACGGCGCCCAGCGCCCGCTGGCGCAACTGCAGGGTGGGCGTAAGCGCCAGCGCCAGCGCCAGCACGCACGCGAGGGCGGCGAGCAGCGCGCACAGCCAGGCGCCGCGCTGCTGCGCCCGTTGGCGGCGCGCCTCGCCAAAGCCCGGCAGGACGAGGGCGTCTGTGGCGTCCTGACTGGTACGCACCCAGACTTCGGGGGCAGCGCCGGTGGCGGGCAGCACGCTGGCGACGTGGGCGGCGATGGCGCGGCGCGAGGCCAGCACCAGCTCGACGCGCGACGCAGCGGTGGCGCCACTGTCCAGCTCGGCAAAGGCCCAGACCAGGTCGTCCGGGGCAAAGGGGCTCAGGGTACGGACCTGCAATTCGAGCGCCGCGCGGCGCTGGTGTGGCACCAGACGCGGCAGGGCAAGCTGGCGGCGCAACACCAGCGCCTCGGGCAGTTCGACCGCGACGAAGGGCAGGGTGTCGCGCGCCGTGGCGTCGCGCCGCCTGCGGAACACTCCGGCGCCTGCCACCTGCCACAGGCCGCGCGCGCCACCCGCCTCGTGCACGGCGACGACGGGCCGGGGAGCGAGCCAGGCAAACGCGGGCAGACGCGCCAGCTTGCGCCAGGCTTGCCGCACGTCCTGCCACAGCTCGGGCAGCCGCAGGCCGAACAGCCTGAGATCGGAGGAGGTAATGGGCATGGGTGGCGTTACTGAACCGGAGGCTGTGCGGGTTCGACGAAAGAGCGGGCGTAGAAAGCCCGCCATGGTAACCCGTCGAGGCCGCGCCCCGCGAGAGCATAGCGCCGCACGACGCGAACGCGCCCGCCGTCGGCCGTGGGCACGAAGGCCTGCAGCTCCAGCACGCGCGAGGGAGCCGTGTCGAGCCAGGCGGTGTTCATGGCCTGCGCGCTGGCGAGCGCGTCGCCGGCATCGCGTGCGTCGGCATACCGTGCCGCTGCCGCATCGTTGCCGCCGGCAAGCACGCGCAGCACGCCGAGCGGCGCGGCGAGCGGGTTGACACGGCCCGAGCCGTGCGCGAGGTCGGCCGTCAGCAATGGGGCAACCCGGGCGTACAGCGGGTAATCGACGCCGGGCACGCGCATCAGGTCTTCCACGGCCTCGAAGCCCGGCGGCGTGCCATCGGCGCCGGGCTCAGTGCGCTCGCGCAGCGCCGCCTGCGCAAGCGCATGAGCCCGATCCAAAGACAGCCCGGCGGCGGTCTGGAACATCTGCGCAAGCAGCTCGGGGGGCGCGGCGTTGAGGTCGATGTAGCCATTGAGCGGCATGATCCGCACGGCAATGGATTGGTCCATCCAGGGCATGTTCACGTCGGCCAGGCGATCGAGCGGCTTGCCCGCGGCCAGGAGCGACTGCAGCGCGAGCTGCATCGCCGCTTCGCCGGAGGCGCTGGCCAGCGCGACATCCTGCAGCTGCGTACCCAGTCGCGCCTCGGTGCGCACCGACTGCAGCAGCCCGGCGACGATGATGGAAAGCGCCGCCACCAGCCACAGCACGGCGATGAGCGCCAGCCCGCGCATGCGCTGCATCAGCCCCCCCCCGCCGAAGTGGTCTCGCCCGACTGGCGCGGGTCGGAGCGCGGCAGGCCCCAGACCGGAAATTCCAGAGCTTGCAGCGGCACACCCTCGGCTCCCGTGACCACCAGGGCAATCGCCGAGGGCAGATCGTCCGCGGGCCGCCAGGAGGGGCTCCAGGCGAGCGATTCATCGGGTTGGCGCGCGTCGCGATAGCGCAGCGCAAGGCCCTGCGCGCCGGGCACGAGCACCTGCGCGGCGGTCTGCTGCCAGTCGGGAAAGCGCGGCTGATCGGACCACGGCAGGTAACGCAGCACCAGCGCGCCGCCCTGCTCCGAGGGTTCGATGGCGAGCCGGAAGAAGGTGCGCCCCCCAGCGCCGTAGCGCGCGGGCATGACGCCGACCCAGGCGACGTGGTCGGGCGCGCCCTCGAACAGCGGGCCGCTGCGCTCGGGGCGGGTGACACGGCGCGCCGAGACGCGGGCGAACACACCGCGCAGAAAATCGCTGACGGTGCGCTCGTCATCGAGCCGCACGAAATGCTCCGCTGTACGGTCGCTGCCCTGGGCAACGCCGCGTAGCGCCGAGATGGTGGCCAGCATGATGAGCGAGAGCAGAACCATGACGACCAGCATCTCGACCAGGGTGAAGCCGCGAAGGAGTCTGTCCATCATGGCTGCGCGCGCGGTGTAATCGCGCCCAATTGCGGCCTGAGCGTGGACAGCTGCATCTGGCGCTCGCGACCGCCCTCGTCCCAGACGACGGTGGCCCGTACCTCGTGCAGCGACGGCACGTTGGGGCCCGCCACGCCGCTGGCAAAGGGGGCCGTTCGCAGGGACCAGCGCAATGCCTGCGAATCGCCCTGCTCGGCCAGGCCCCGCTCGGGCACGCCATCGACGCCCGCAAGCACCGATTGCAGCAAGGACAGCGCACGCTGGCGCGTCTCGACGTGGGTGACATCGCGCACCGCACCGCCCGTGGCGCGGTAGAGCACGCCGAGGGCCAGCGCCATGATGGCGAAGGCCACCAGGGTTTCCAGCAGCGAGAACCCGCGCTGCCCGGCATGGGATGTCTTCATGGCTCCAGGGCTTGCTGCTGCACGCGGCCCAAAAACCAGCCGACCCTCAGGCGCACGCCGCTGCCCGATGGGCGAAGGATATCGACTTCACCACCTGTGGCCGCACCCGACGGCAGGAAGCGGATGTCCAGGCGCTGATCGAGCACCTCTGTATCTGCAACCGTGGCGCGCACCGTCAGCGCGGGCGCAATGGGATGCGCCGGGCCGCCCTGCACGCCGTAGTGACGTTCGCGCAGATCGAGCTCGAAGAGCACATCGTGTCCAGTCAGAACGGCCTGCTGGCGCGCGGCGCGCAACGCTGAGACCATGCCGCGCACGGTCTCGCGGTAGTGCAGGGAGTCCTGCAATTTTTCATAGGCCACCGGCGCGACACCGATCACCAGCGCCATGATGGCGAAGACCACGAGCAGTTCGACGAGGGTGAAGCCGCGGGCCTTCGTGGCTGAGGCCGCCGCCACATGGAGAGAGCCTGTACCGGAGTTCGCGGCTGAAGCCGCTCCTACAAAGACAGGCATCGGCACGGCACGTCAGGGCTTGTTGTGGACGTCGGCGTTCTCGCCCTCACCGCCGGCGGCGTTGTCGGCGCCCAGCGAATAGATGTCGAGCTTGCCGCCCTCGTAGCCATAGTGGTAGGCATTGCCCCAGGGGTCGGTGGGCACGCCGCCCTTGATGTAGGGGCCGTTCCAGCCGTTGGCGTTGCCGGGCTTGGTGACGAGCGCGTTCAGGCCCTCGGCGGTGCTGGGGTAGCGGCCGACGTCGAGCTTGAAGAGTTCGAGCGATTTGTCGAAGTCGGCAATCTGCACCGCCGCGGTCTTGCTCTTGGCGCCGCCGAGCTGATTGAGCACGCGCGGGCCGACGATGCCGGCCAGCAGCGTCAGGATGGCGAGCACGACGAGCAGCTCGATGAGCGTGAAGCCGCGCGCGCGCCGGCGCGGAAGATGGAGTTCAGGCAGCGAGGTCATTGATGGAGAGAATCCCGAGAAGGATGGAGACGATGATGGCGGCGATGAGCACGCCGAGGATCAGAATAAGGAGCGGTTCGAGCAGCACCAGCAGGCGCTTGATGCCGTTTTCGACCTCGCGTTCGAGGATGGCGGAGAGTTCGAGCATCATGGCACCCAGGCGCCCGGTTTCCTCGCCCACTCGGATCAGGTTGATGGCCAAAGGTTCAAACAGGCCGGTGCTGCCGACCGCCTGCGCCATTTTGCCGCCTTCCTTGACGATGGGGGCGATGCGCGCGAGCAAGGGATGCAACACGGCGTTGCCGACGGTGTCGGAAGCAATGGCCAGTGCCGTGAGCAGCGGCACGCCGTTGGCCAGCAGCGTGCCCAGGGACCGGGCGTAGAGCGTGAGCTGGTAGCGCAGCGCCAGGCGCCCGACGAGCGGCAGGCGCAGCAACCGGGCCTGCCACCAGGCGCGGCCCGCGGGCGAGCGCAGCCAGCGCACGAGCAGCGCGCCAAGCACGACGGCGGCGATGGCGATTTCGAGCCCCCAGGCGCGGAACACGTGGCCCATGTTCATGACGATGCGTGTGGGCAGGGGCAGCGCGTCGCCCATCTCGGTGAAGAGCTTTTCGAACTGCGGCACGACGAAGCCGAGCATGGCGACGAGCGAGAGCACGGCGACGGTGAGCAGGATGGCCGGGTAGATGGTGGCCGAGACGATGCTGTCGCGCAGTGCGCGCTGGCGCTGCAGGTGCTCGACGAGCCGGTCGAGCACGGCCGACATCTGGCCGCTGGCCTCGCCCGAGCGCACCATGTTGACGTAGAAGTCGCCGAAGTGCGCGGGGTGGGCGGCGAGCGCGCGCGACAGCGGCGTGCCGCCCTTGACGGCATCGAGCACGTTGCGCACCAGCGCGCCGACGCTGGGCTTGTGCGCCATCTCCACGAGCACGCGCAGCGCGTTGTCCAGCGCCAGGCCGGCGCGCAGCATGATGGCCAGTTCGGACGTGAGCGCGAGCACGTCGGCGCCGTTGACCGGGCCCTTGGCGGCGCGCGGCGCGGGCGCCTTGAGGGCCGCGATGGCCGGCGTGGATGCGGCGCCGACACTGGCGGCGTCCAGGATTTCGAGCGGCGTGAGGCCCTGCGCGACAAGCTGGCGCAGCGCGGCCGCGCTGTCGGGCGCGGCCAGGCGCCCTTCGGTCAAGGCACCGCTGCGGCTGGCGGCGCGCCAGGCGAATTCAGGCATCCTGCTGGTCCTGCGTGACGCGGGCGACCTCGTCGAGCGCGGTCACGCCCGCGGCGACCTTGCGCAGGCCGTCCTCGTGCAGGCTGTGCATGCCCGCGCGCTGCGCGAGCTGGTGCAGGCTGTTGGCGTCCTGCCCGTCGAGGATGGCGTGGCGCATGGCGTCGTCGAGCAGGAAGAGTTCGTGGATGCCGGTGCGCCCACGGTAGCCGGTCTGCCCGCACGCGGCGCAGCCGACGGCGCGGTAGACGGGCTGGCCCGGCGGCACGAAGCGCCCGAGGCCGGTGCGCGCGAGCAGCGCCTCGTCGGGCTCGTAGGCTTGCTTGCACGCCTTGCACAGGGTGCGCACGAGGCGCTGGGCGAGCACGCCGTTGACCGAGGAGGTGATGAGGTAGCTCTCCACGCCCATGTCCTGCATGCGGGTGATCGCGCCCGCGGCGGTGTTGGTGTGCAGCGTGGAGAGCACGAGGTGGCCGGTGAGGGCGGACTGCACGGCGATCTGCGCGGTCTCGCCGTCGCGCATTTCGCCGATCATGATGATGTCGGGGTCCTGGCGCAGGATGGAGCGCAGCGCGTTGGCAAACGTCAGGTCGATCTGCGGGTGCACCTGGATCTGGTTGATGCCTTCGAGCTGGTATTCGACCGGGTCCTCGACGGTGATGATCTTGTTGGCCTGCGCGTCGATGCTGGCGAGCGCTGCGTACAGCGTGGTGGTCTTGCCCGAGCCGGTGGGGCCGGTAGCGAGCAGGATGCCGTGCGGGCGCGCGAGCAGCTCGCGAAAGCGCGCGAGCGTTTCAGGCGCGAAGCCCATGGTGGCGAGATCGAGACGCACGCTGGCGCGGTCGAGCACGCGCAGCACGATGCTTTCGCCGTAGACCGTGGGCACGGTGGAGACGCGCAGGTCCAGCTCGTGGCCCTTGACGCGGGTCTTGATGCGGCCGTCCTGCGGCAGGCGGCGCTCGGCGATGTCGAGGTGCGCGAGGAGCTTGACGCGCGAGCCGACGGCGGCCGACAGGCGCGCGGGCACGAGCTCGCCCTGGTGGATCACGCCATCGACGCGGTAACGCACGTGCAGGCCGTCGTCGAAGGGCTCCAGGTGGATGTCGGAGGCGCGCAGCTCGATGACACGGCCGATGATGGCGTTGACGAGGCGGATGACAGGCGCTTCGCTCGCAAGGTCCTTCAGGTGCTCGATGAAGTCGCCGCCGTCGAGCTCGTCGTAGAGGTCGCCCTCCTCCGGCGCCTGCGCCTCCTCGGGTTCGGCCAGGGCCTTGGCGATGTCGGCTTCGAGCGCGAGCGCGGGGCGGATCACGCGGCCCGTGACGAGGTGCAGCGCCTTGAGCACGAAGGGGTCCTGCGGCACGGCCATGGCGACGCGCAGTTCGTCGCCATCGATGCCCAGCGGGCAGACGGCGTTGGCGCGCAAAAATTCAGGCAGCAGGCCCTCGACCTCGGGCATCAGGTCGGGAAAATCGTCGGCAGTCACCAGCGGCACGCCGAGCTGGGGCGCGAGCGTGCGCGCGATGTCCAGTTCAGACACCAGGCCCAGGCGCGCGAGCACCGAGCCGAGCAGGCCGCCGAGCTCCTGCTGCACCGAGAGGGCGCGCTCGAGGTCGCGCTCGGTGAGCTTGCCCGCCTGCACGAGCAGCTCCCCCAGGCGCGGGCGGGGCCCGGTGGAGGCGGTGACGAGGGTCGGTTCGGTCAATGCGGGAATGGACATGGGCGGCCGTGTGCGCCGAAGGGAGGGAAGTTTAAGGCAAGGCCGGGCAGGCCCTCTTTGTCAACTGCCCCCTGTGGGAGCAGCTTCAGCCGAACGGCGTTTGAGCAAGTCCAGCCATTTGCGCAAAGACAGCAAGGGCTTGCGGCGCGACACAATGCCTGGGGGCTTGCGGGATGTAATACATTCCGCCAGCGCCGCGCACGGCTTCAGGATTACATCAATTCATCATTATGGATATCGTTCGCTCCGTCGGGGAAGCCTTGTTGAACACCCTGGGCAGTCTGGCGCCATTCGCGCCGCTGCTGTTCTTGTGCATCGTCGCGGAAAAATTCTGGGCGAAGTACCCGGTCTCCAACAGAACCATCGTCATCAATCTGGTCTACGTGGTCTGCGCAATGGCGCTGGCGCACGGACTGGTTCTGCCCTGGCTCTTCAAGCTGAACGCCTTTGTGCCGCAGGATGTATGGAACCTCCAGATCCATGCGGCGCTGACCTGGCGCGATGTCCTGCTGTGGATGGGCTACCTGGTGTTGTATGACTTCCTGTATTACTGGTTCCACCGGCTGCAACATGTGGTGCCCTGGCTTTGGCGCTATCACTTCGTGCATCACTCCGAGGAGAACATCTCGGCTGCGGCCTTTGCACGCCATCACTGGCTGGAGGAGGTCTGGCGCTACACCTTCATGACCGTGCCGCTGCTGGTGATCGCGGGCAACCCGCAAGTGCCGTTTGCCGTGATCTCGGTCATCGTGACGTTTGCGATCCTGATGCACTGGAACACGCCGCTGGGATTCGGCCCGCTGGAGCGAATCTTCATCACGCCACGCTACCACCGAATCCACCATTCGATCGAAGAACGGCACATCAACAAGAATTTCGGTGCCTTCCTGCAACTGTGGGACTGGCTGTTCGGAACGCGCTACGTTCCACAACGCGATGAATTTCCGGCGACCGGCGTGCGCGGCTACAGCGACCGGCACTTCCTCCAGCACATCCTTCCGGTACCCATCCTGAAGAAGGATTGATCGGGCCAATCATGCCGTCTGCGGCCCACACTTCCACGACTCCCCCCCAACGTCGGCCGATTGCGCTTGTCGGCGCGGCGGTGCTCATCACGGGCGCCCTGGCTGCCGCCTGGCTCTGGCAGCCATCAGCGGTGGAAAACGGCTCCAAAGGCGCCATGCTGATCGCGCCGTCGGTGCTGGGCGTGGACGATTGCATTGCTCCGCCCGATGGTGCCACGGCGGCGCAGGGCGCACCGGCACGAAGCTGTACCGGCGAGAACGGCTCGGCGGCGGCGCTGGTGGAATCGGCGCTGCAGCGTCTGCAGCCCATCCCCCCCGAGGCAGACGTCGGCTTCCCGCTGGGCTATACGCTCACGGTGCCGCTGCTGCGGCTGTTTCGCGCCAAGGGGAATGACTGGGAAGTGGATCAGCAGCGGGTGCAGCGGGTCGTGCGCACGGTGCGCGACAACGGGCGACCGCTGATTCTGTACCTCTCTTCGTCGTACTTTGCACAGCAGGCTCCGATTGAGCAGGCGCTGCTGCATGATCCGCAAAACCTGGCGCAGACACGCGACGGCCCGCTGCCCGTGGATACTTACCGCGGTGAAACGCTCTACCCGTGGACGCTGGCGCGAACCGATACGCCCATCACCGCACGGCGCGTGCAGGCAGCGCAGGCGGTGCTTGCAGCGCTGTGCGAACTGCCACGCAAGGATCTGGCAAAGATCCAGGGGATTACCTTGCTGGGTGAGATGCACCAACTGGCGCCGCACTTTGAAAGCGGCATGGGATTCGCCCCGCCGTATCGCGTCACCGATTACAGCACCGCGTCCGTGAACGGGTTTCGGCGCTATCTGAAGCACCAGTTCGGGGCGGTGGAGCGGCTGAACGCGACCCTGGCCACCGACTACCGCAGCCTTGACGAGATACAGCCGCCTTCGCGCGACATCCGCAGCGAGCGGCTGACGCACTACACCGAGCACATGGATTCGTATGCGCACGGCATCTTGCCGATCTCCGGCTGGGTCTGGGTACCCGGGCGCAGCGACCTGTGGGTACAGGTATACCGCGATGGCGGCCTGATCGGTCGGGTGAAGGTGAACCAGGGGCGCCAGGACGTGCTGAAGGCCAGGCCTGAATTGGGCAGCGCTGACGTCGGCTGGCGGCTGGACATGGATTTCAGGGAGCTGCCGCCAGGCCTGCACCGCATCGCGGCGATGCTGGAACTGGCGCCGGGGCGCCTGGTGCCGCTGGGCGAGCGCGAGATCACGATCATGGACAAGCACCAGCGCACGCCCCAGCCGCAACCGCAGTCCAGACAGCCCCTGCCCACGCCCGTGGCCGCGCCCGAGGGAATGCAAGGCTACATGGACATGCCGCTGCAGCAGGCTTTCTACTACAACCCGCTGGCGCCGTATTGGCTGGCATACCGCCGCAATCAAGTGGCGGATTACCTGCAGTTTTTCGACAGAATGGTGCAAGGGCCGTGCCTGGAAGACACGCCACGCTACACGCACCAGCTCCTGCCGGATGCGAGCCCGGGCTGGGACGCAAACAAGTTCGCCGTGGTCAATAGTCTGCGTACGCAGGGCAGGCTGCGCCTGGGGGTGGACCTGCATGGCAACGCGAGCTACGATCCGGATCGCGCCAAGTGGCTGGGAACGGCGGGGCAGCATGAATACGGCATCACCGAATTCATTCCCTTGCGCGCCATGGATGCAGCGGAACTGAAATCGGTTCTGCGGCGTCACGCCATGCGCGGTGCCCGTTACGTCTCGTTCTATCTGGAGCCCCGCGAAGAAGGCCAGACACCGAGTCGCGCACCCTACGCGTTTTCCTTGGACCCGCAGAACCCGCAGTTCGGCTCGGCGCCGCTGTACGAGGCGATGCGGCAGGTGCTGGGCGGCGCGCCCGCCGGGGCGTCCGGGCGCTGAAGCGCCGCCGCGCGGGTGGCCCTCGCCCCGCCCTCGCCCCGCCCTCACCCGGCGGAGGAAGGGGCAAAGGCGGGGAGCTCGGCCTCACCCAGCGGCACGCCGAGCGCATCCTTGGCCGAGAGCAGGGGCGCCGTGCCCAGGTCGGGCCACGCGATCGCGAGCGTCGCATCGTTCCAGGCGATGCAGCGCTCGGCGGCGGGCGCGTAATAGGCGGTGGTCTTGTAGAGGAAGTCCGCGGTCTCGCTGAGCACGAGAAAGCCGTGCGCGAGGCCCGGCGGAATCCAGAGCTGGCGCTGGTTGTCCTCGGAGAGCTCCTCGCCCACCCACCGGCCGAAGGTGGGCGAGCCCCGGCGGACATCGACGGCCACGTCCCAGACGCTGCCGCGCACCACGCGCACGAGCTTGCCCTGGGCATGCGGCGGCAGCTGGTAGTGCAGGCCGCGCAGCACACCCCGGGCGGAGCGGCTGTGGTTGTCCTGCACGAAGTGGACATCCGTGCCGGTGGCGGCATGGAAGGCCTGCTGGTTGAAACTTTCGTAGAAAAAGCCGCGCGCGTCGCCGAAGACTTGGGGCTCGATCAGGAGAACGTCAGGGATGGCGGTGGGGGTGGTGTTCATGTCGGAATGCGGGGGATTCGCGGCTGAAGCCGCTCCCACAAGGAAGCAGGAGGAAATTTTGCGGGAGCGGCTTCAGCCGCGAACGGCACCCGCATACAGCCCGCTCAGGTATTGCCCGTAGGCGTTCTTGAGCAGCGGCTGGGCGAGTTTTTCCAACTGGGCCGAATCAATCCAGCGCTGGCGCCAGGCGATTTCCTCGGGGCAGGCGACCTTCAGGCCCTGGCGGCGCTCGATGGTGGCGATGAACTGGCTGGCCTCGAGCAGGCTTTCGTGCGTGCCGGTGTCGAGCCAGGCGTAGCCGCGGCCCATGAGCTGCACGCTGAGCCGGCGCTGCTCCAGGTAGAGGCGGTTGAGGTCGGTGATCTCCAGCTCGCCGCGCGCCGAGGGCTTGAGGCTGCGGGCCAGATCGACGACCTGCTCGTCGTAGAAGTACAGGCCGGTGACGGCGTAGTTGGACTTGGGCCGCTGGGGCTTTTCCTCGATCGAGAGCACGCGGCCGACGCCGTCGAACTCGGCCACGCCGTAGCGTTCGGGGTCGTTGACGTGGTAGGCGAAGACGGTGGCGCCCTGAGCTTGCGCATCGGCACGCGCGAGCAGGGGCTGCAGGTCGTGGCCGTGGAAGATGTTGTCGCCCAGCACCAGCGTGCTGGGCGCGCCCGCGATGAAGCGCTCGCCGATCAGGAAGGCCTGCGCCAAGCCGTCGGGGCTGGGCTGCACCGCATAGGACAGCGACAGACCCCACTGGCTGCCATCGCCCAGCAGCTGCTCGAAGCGCGGCGTGTCCTGCGGTGTGCTGATGATGAGAACGTCGCGGATGCCCGCGAGCATCAGCGTGCTCAGCGGGTAGTAGATCATGGGCTTGTCGTACACCGGCAGCAGCTGCTTGCTGATGGCGAGCGTGGCCGGGTGCAGGCGCGTGCCGGAGCCGCCGGCGAGGATGAGGCCTTTGCGTGTAGGTGCCATGACGGGTGATCTCAGAGAATTTCAGCCAGCATCCGCGCCACGCCCTGCTCCCAGGGCGGCAGCATGAGACCGAAGGTGCTTTGGAATTTGGTGGTATTCAGGCGCGAGTTGTGCGGGCGCGTGGCCGGGGTGGGAAAGGCGCTGGTGGGCACCGGCGCGATCTCGGCTGCCTTGATTTGAAGCATCGGCTGCACTTGCCTGGCGCGCGCCAGCACGTAGCTGGCGTAGGCATGCCAGTTCGTCTCGCCCGCTGCCACGCAGTGGTACAGGCCGCCGTCGGCCGGGTGCTGGCGCAGGTGGCGGATGGCATGGGCGGTGACGTCGGCGAGCAGATCGGCGCCGGTGGGTGCGCCCCACTGGTCGTCGATGACGGTGAGACGTTCGCGCTCCTGCGCCAGGCGCAGCATGGTTTTGGCGAAGTTGCCGCCGCGCGCGGCGTAGACCCAGCTGGTGCGCAGGATCAGGTGCCGGCAGCCCGACGCCCGAATGAGCTGCTCGCCCTCCCACTTGGTGGCGCCATAAACCGACAGCGGCGCCGGCGTGTCGGTTTCGACCCAGGCGCGGGTGCCGCTGCCGTCGAACACGTAGTCGGTGCTGTAGTGCACGAGCAGCGCGCCGATGCGCGCGGCCTCCTCGGCGAGGCGCCCGGGGGTGGTGGCGTTGAGCACGCGCGCGCGCTCGGGCTCGGCCTCGGCCTTGTCCACGGCGGTGTGCGCGGCGGCATTGACGATGACGTCGGGGCGCAGTTCGCGCACGGTCCGGGCGACGTCCTCGGGACGGGAGAAATCGCCGCAGAGCCCGGCACTGGCCGAGCCGAGCGCCGTGACGCGGCCAAGGACGGCCAGGCTGCGCTGCAGCTCCCAGCCGACCTGGCCCCCCTTGCCGAAGAGCAGGATGTTCATGCCGTTGCGTACTGCTGGGCCACCCACTCGCGGTAGGCGCCGGACTGCACCTGCGCCACCCACTCGGGGTGATCGAGATACCACTGCACGGTCTTGCGGATGCCGGTGTCGAAGGTCTCGGCCGGGCGCCAGCCGAGTTCGCGCTCGATCTTGCCCGCGTCGATCGCGTAGCGCCGGTCGTGCCCGGGGCGGTCCTTGACGTGGGTGATCTGGCTGGCGTAGGGCCGGCCGTCGGCGCGCGGGCGCAGTTCGTCCAGCAGCGCGCAGATGCCCTGCACGATGCGCAGGTTGGTCATCTCGTTGTGGCCGCCGATGTTGTAGGTTTCACCCGGCCTGCCCGCTTCGAGCACGCGGCGGATGGCGCCGCAGTGGTCGCCCACGTAGAGCCAGTCGCGCACCTGCTGGCCGTCGCCGTAGATCGGGAGATCCTTGCCCGCGAGGGCGTTGACGATGACCAGCGGAATGAGCTTTTCGGGGAACTGCAGCGGGCCGTAGTTGTTGCTGCAGTTGGTGGTGAGCACCGGCAGGCCGTAGGTGTGGTGCCAGGCGCGCACCAGGTGGTCGCTGGCGGCCTTGCTGGCCGAATACGGGCTGTTGGGCAGGGTGTTGTGCTGCTCGGTGAAGGCCGGGTCGGTGGGCGAGAGCGTGCCGTAGACCTCGTCGGTGGAGACGTGCAGGAAGCGAAATGCTTCTTTTTCAGGAGCTGGTAGCGCTTGCCAGTATTGCCTCGCAGCCTCCAAAAGCCTGAAAGTGCCAACGACGTTGGTCTGGATGAAGTCCTCGGGGCCGTGGATGGAGCGGTCCACATGGCTCTCGGCTGCGAAATGCACGATGGCGCGGGGCCGATGCTCGGCCAGCAGGCGGTCGAGCAGCGCGCGGTCGGCGATGTCGCCGTGCACGAAGACGTGGCGCGCGTCGCCCTGCAGGCGGTCCAGGTTGTGCAGATTGCCCGCGTAGGTGAGCTTGTCGAGAGTGACGACGCCTTCGTCCGTCTGCGCGAGCCAGTCGAGGATGAAGTTGGCGCCGATGAAGCCGGCGCCGCCGGTGACGAGGATCATGAAGCGGGCTTGGGGGCTGGGAAACGGCGATTATCGCCATGTGCGTTCCCGCATACCATCGCGGGAAGGCATCAGGGCGAGGCGAAGCGCCGCGCGGCGATCTCCAGCAGGCCGTCGAAGATCAGGTTCTCCACGAGCTCGAACGGCCGCGTCATGCTGGGCATCATCTTCCAGCCCGCGCCGCCGGTCATGACGCAGGCGGGCTCCTGCCCGGTGCGCGCCTTCAGGTGCTGCCAGATGCGCTCGACCGCGCCCGCGATGGCGTAGGTGCCGCCGCTCGTGAGCGCGTCGCTGGTGTTGGTGGGAAATTCGCGCACCTCGCCTGTGGGCACGCTCAGGCCGGCCGTGCCCGCTTCCAGGGCGCGCAGCATGATGCCGTGGCCGGGCAGGATCAGACCGCCGAGAAAACGCCCCTCGTGGTCGATCGCCTCCACCGTGACGGCCGTGCCCACCATGACGAGCACGATGGGCCGCGCCGGGCCCTGCGCGAGCACGTGGTGGCGCGCGCCTATCATGGCCACCCAGCGGTCGGCCCCCAGGCGCGCCGGATGGTCGTAGCCGTTGATGACGCCGGCCTCCTCGGCGCTCGGCACCACCCAGTGGGGCGAGACGTCCCAGGCGTCCATCTGCTCTTCGACGATGCGCTTGATCGCATCGGCCGCGACGACGCAGCCCAGCACATGAGCGGGCTGAGGCAACTGGGCCCAGGCGCCTTCACCGAGACGGTGCACGTGGTCGAGGAACTCGACACCATGGGCCAGTGTGGCCGCGCCCGGCCGCGCGGCATCGAACAGCGCCCACTTCAGGCGCGTGTTGCCCACGTCGATCGCGAGAAAGCTCATGGGGGGCGATTATGAAGAAAAACCACACCCGACCGAATGCACGCACGCCAAATGTCAATCGTCGTCTCGCGGGCAGCAACGGGCGGCGGCTTCATTGAACTATTGCCACTGCGGCGCCGTGCTCTCGCGCAGTTCGCGGCGCAGCCGCGCGTGATCGGGCACCACGCTCTCGACGATGGCCCAGAAGCGCGGGCCGTGGTTCATCTCGCGCAGGTGCGCGAGTTCGTGCGCCACCACGTAGTCGATGAGCGCCGGACGGTAGTGCAGCAGGCGCCAGTTCAGGCGCACGACGCCGCTGGCCGAGGCGCTGCCCCAGCGCGTGGCGGCGCTGGTGAGCATGAGGCGCGCGGGCTGCACCGCCAGCTGCGGCGCGTAATGGGCGACGCGGGCCGCGAAATGCAGGCGCGCCTCGCGCTGCATCCAGGCCCGCACGTGCTCGCGCACCGCTTCAAAGGGGGCCTCGGCGGGCAGGCCCACCTGCAGCACACCGTCCGCGATGCACGGCGCACGGTGCGCATCTCCCAGGCGCAGGGGCAGCGCCTGACCGAGCCAGGGCAGCACGCCGCCCGTGGCCCAGACGATGCGTGCCGCGCTCTGGCGCGCCTCGCGCTCGCGCACGTCGGCGAGCTTGCGCACGATCCAGTGCTGCTTGTCCCGCAGGGCGGTTTCGATCACGGCCAGCGTCGCCCAGCCCGGGGCGCGCACGCGCAGCCCCTCGGGCCCGACGGTGAAGCCGATGCTGCGCCGGCGCGCACGCTCGAGCCGGTAGGCGACCAGGCTGCCCGCGAGCAGCGCCTGACGTTCGCTCACGGGTAGGCTTCGGGGTCCAGGCGCCGCATCTCGGTCTCGATCCACGCCTGCACCTCGTGCATGAGATCGTCGGCCTTGCGCCCGGTGCTCGCGATCGGCACGCCGATGGAGACGTCGACCAGGCCGGGGCGCTTGACGAAGCCGCTCTTGGGCCAGACGCGCCCCGAGGTGACGGCCACCGGCACCACGGGCACGCCAGCCTCGATCGCCAGGCGCGCGCCGCTCACCATGTACTTGCCGACGTGGCCGCGCGGCGTGCGCGTGCCCTCGGGAAACATCACCACCCACACGCCCTGGCCGAGCAGGCGCCGGCCCTGCTTGATGACGCGCACGAAGGCGCGCGTGGGGTGGCCGCGGTCGATGTGGATCATGTCCATGCAGGCCATGGACCAGCCGAAGAAGGGGATGTAGAGCAGCTCCTTCTTGAACACGTAGGCCACGCGCCGCGGCATGATGGCGGGCATCATGAAGGTCTCGTACGCCGACTGGTGCTTGACCAGCAGCACCACGCCCTGCTTCGGATCGGTGGGCAGGTTTTCCAGGCCGACGACGCGCCGGCGGATGCCCAGCAGCGGGCGCGCGACGTCGGCCGCCAGCGCCAGCCAGGCGCGCGCGGGGACGTAGCTGGCGCGCGCGCCGCCGCCCAGCAGCCGCACGAGGATGACGGCGAGCGTGTACGGGATCACCGTGACGGCGAGCACCAGCATGTAGAAAACGGAGCGGATCAGCGCCATCGTGCGAGGCTCAGGCCGCGAGGCGCGAGAGATCGGCCACGCGGTTCATCGCGTCGTGCAGGGTCTTGAGCAGGCCCAGGCGGTTGGCGCGCAGGGCAGCCTCTTCGGCGTTGACCATGACGTGCTCGAAGAAGGCATCGACCGGCGCGCGCAGCGCGGCGAGCGTCTTCAGGCTCGCGGTGTACTCGCCGCGCTCGAACTGCGCGTCGGCTTCAGGCGCCAGGCGCCGCAGCGCCGCATGCAGGTCTTTTTCGGCCGCCTCGTGCAGCAACTGCGCCGCGACGTGCGCCTGAACGTCACCCGCCTTCTTGAGGATGTTGGTCACGCGCTTGTTGGCGCTGGCGAGCGCCGGAGCCTCGGGCAGCGCGGCGAAGGCGCGCACCGCGTCCAGGCGCGGCGCGACCTGCGCCAGATGCTGTGGATGCAGCGCCAGCACGGCGTCGACTTCCTGCGCGCTGTAGCCCTGCTCGCGCAGGCTGCCCGCCAGGCGCTCGTAGATGAAGCTGGAGAGCTCGGCCGTGGGATTGGTGATTTTGGCTCCAAACGCAGGCAGGGTATGCGCAAGCAACTCTTGCAATGAGAGCGGCAAATCCTTTTCGACCAGCATGCGGATCACGCCCAGCGCATGGCGGCGCAGCGCGAAGGGATCGCGGTCGCCCGTGGGCGGGTTGCCGGTGCCGAACATGCCCACCAGGGTTTCGAGCTTGTCCGCGAGCGCCACCACCACGCCCACGGTCTCGCGCGGCAGGCTGTCGCCAGCAAAGCGCGGCTTGTAGTGGTCCTCGATGGCGTGGGCCACTTCATCGGGCAGGCCGTCGTTGACCGCGTAGTAGGCGCCCATGACGCCCTGCAGCTCGGGGAACTCGCCCACCATGTCGGTCACGAGGTCGGTCTTGGCGAGCAGCGCGGCGTTGTCGATGCAGGTGAGGAGCCACTCCTCGGCGATCTCGCCCTCGCTCGTCTGCAAGAGCGCGTTGGCATGCGTCAGGTGCGCAAAGAGTTGGCTGCCGATGGCCCTGGCGATGTCGCGCACGCGCTGCACGCGCTCGCCCTGGGTGCCGAGCTGGTTGTGATAGACCACCCGGGCCAGTTGCGGCACGCGGCTGGCAAGCGTCTTCTTGCGGTCCTGGTCGAAGAAGAACTTGGCGTCCGCCAGACGCGGGCGCACCACGCGCTCGTTGCCCGCGATCACCGCGCTCGCATCGTCGGGGCGGATGTTGCTCACGACAAGGAAGCGATGGGTGAGCCTGCCCGCGGCGTCCAGCAGCGGAAAGTACTTCTGGTTGGCCTTCATCGTGAGAATCAGGCATTCCTGCGGCACCGCGAGGTATTCCTGATCGAACTGGCACACGAGCACGTTCGGGCGCTCGACCAGCGCCGTCACCTCGTCGAGCAGCGCCTCATCCTCGATGGCCCGCGCGCCGCCACCCACCTGCGCCGCAGCGGCGGCGATCTGGCGTTGGACTTCAGCGCGGCGCTCGGCGAAGCTGGCGATCACCGCGCCCCGCTCGCGCAGCACGTCGGCGTAGCGATCCGCGTGCTCGATCTCGATCGGATCACGCGCCGCCTCGAAGCGGTGGCCGTGCGTGGCGCGCCCGGCCGTCAGGCCCAGCGCCTGCACCGGCACCACCTGCGCGCCGTGCAGCGCCACCAGGCCATGCGCGGGACGCACAAAGTGCACGCTGCTCCAGCCATCGGCCAACTGGTAGCGCATGACCTTGGGGATCGGCAGCCGGGCAATGGCTTCGTCGAGCGCCTTCTGCAGACCCTCGGCGAGCGTCACGCCGCGTACCGTGCTGTGCAGATGCAGCACCTGCGCCTTGCCGTCATCGACGCGTTTGAGTCCGGGCAGCACCGAGGCATCGGCGCCAAGCGCGGCGAGCTTCTTGAGCAGCGCGGGCGTGGCCTGGCCCTCGGGCGTGAGACCCACGCTCACGGGCATGAGTTTGTGCGAAACGGCCCTGTCCTCGGCCTGCGTGCGCACGTCGCTCACCTGCACCGCCAGACGCCTCGGCGTGGCGTAGGCGGTGGGCCGCGCGTCGGCCGGCGTCAGGCCCTGGGCCACGAGCTGCTGGTGCAGCACATCGGCAAAAGCCTCGCCGAGCTGGCGCAGCGCCTTGGGCGGCAGTTCTTCGACAAAGAGTTCGACGAGCAGGGAATCGGTTGTCATATCCATTCATCACCTTGGCTCCCTTCCCCGCCGGGGAAGGGTTGGGGCGGGGGCTGGCGCAGGGTCATGCGCCGGCAGCCCCCATCCCTGCCTTCCCCCAGCGGGGAAGGAAAGAAAATTCAGGCTGCCTTTTTCTGCGGGCGCTGCGCATCCCGGGCCAGTTCCGCCAACACTTCCTCGGCGTGCGCGCGCGGCGCCATCGGAAAGCCCAGGCGCGCGCGGCTGTCCAGATAGCACCGGGCAACGCCCCGCGCGAGATTGCGGATGCGCGCGATGTAGGCGGCGCGCTCGGTCACGCTGATGGCGCCGCGCGCATCGAGCAGGTTGAAGGTGTGCGCGGCCTTGAGCACCTGCTCGTAGGCGGGCAGCGAGAGCTCGGCCGCCATCAGATGCCGAGCCTGCTTCTCGTGCGCGTCGAACGCAGTGAAGAGAAAGGCCGCATCGGAGTGCTCGAAGTTGTAGGTGGACTGCTCGACCTCGTTCTGGTGATAGACGTCGCCATACGTGAGCCCCTCGGTCCACGTGAGTTTGTAGACGTTGTCCACGCCCTGCAGGTACATCGCCAGGCGCTCCAGGCCGTAGGTGATCTCGCCGGTGGCGGGTTTGCAGTCGATGCCGCCCACCTGCTGGAAATAGGTGAACTGCGTCACCTCCATGCCGTTGAGCCAGACCTCCCAGCCCAGGCCCCAGGCGCCGAGCGTGGGGTTCTCCCAGTCGTCCTCGACGAAGCGGATGTCGTTCTGTTTCAGATCAAAACCCAGCGCCCGAAGGCTGCCCAGGTACAGGTCCAGGATGTTGGCCGGCGCGGGCTTGAGGACCACCTGGTACTGGTAGTAATGCTGCAGGCGGTTGGGGTTGTCGCCGTAGCGGCCGTCCTTGGGGCGGCGGCTGGGCTGCACGTAGGCGGCCTTCCAGGGTTCCGGGCCCAGGGCCCGCAAAAACGTCGCCGTGTGCGACGTACCGGCGCCGACTTCCATGTCATAGGGCTGCAACAGCGCGCAACCCTGCGCGGCCCAGTAGGTCTGGAGCTGGAGGATGATGTCTTGGAATGTCTGCATGCGGGAAGAGAAGTCCGGGGCACGCGCCGGCATGCGCGTGAAGCGGGGATTTTAGGCGTTCGAGGTTTGGGCAGGCTCGGGGCTCACGCATCGCCCTGGCGTGTCAGATGCGCCGGAGCCGGGTCTCGCCCCGGCGGGCGAGGCACTTTTCTTTGCTTCGCCAAAGAAAAGTACCCAAAAGAAAGGCGACCCTGCTGTCCGTGTCCCCTGCGCTTCGCTTCGGGGCAACCTGCGATGCTCGCGCGCGGGGCGTGCCGCGTAACTCACTGCGCGCTTGCGGCGCTTCGTTCGGACAGACGCGGCAAGTCAGTTCACGAAGGCGTGCGTCCTACGGCGCACGCCCGCCCCGCGCGCTGCGCTTCTCGGCACGGCCAAAAGGGAGTTCGGGCCGGGTACGGGATCGGATGCGGGAACCCGGGACGCGAGGCCGAGCGCAGCGATGGCCCGTGTCCGGTCCCCATCCCCTTGGGCTGCGCCTGCGGCGGGGTGTTTGCGGCGGGCGCAGGCGCGCAAGTGCGCGCATGCTTCGTCATCATGCTTGCCGCGGCTGTCTGAACGGAGCGCCCAAAGGGCGCGCAGTGAGTTCCGCGGCACCCGCCGCAAACGCGCCGACGCAGGTTGCCCTGAGCGCCAGCGAAGGGTCGCAGACCGTGGGGTCGCCTTTTCCTGGCTTACTTTCTTTTGGCGAAGCAAAAGAAAGTGAGTGCGCCGCCGGGCGCACATCCCGGCTCCCGCCCCATGCAAGGCTCGGGGCAACGCAAAAGCCCAAAACCCCTCACCAAAGGAGTGAGGGAGGAGAGCCAAGCCTCAGATATGCAACGCGTGCCCCAGCGCCCTGAGCGCCGCCTCCTGCACCGCCTCGCCCAGCGTCGGATGCGCGTGGATCGTGCCCGCCACGTCCTCCAGCCGCGCGCCCATCTCGATCGATTGGCCGAAGGCCGCCGACAGCTCCGAGACGCTGCGGCCCACCGCGTGCCAGCCGATGATGACGTGGTCGCTCTTGCGCGCCAGCACGCGCACGAAGCCGCCCTCGGCGTTCAGCGTCATCGCGCGGCCGTTGGCGGCGAACGGGAAGCTCGCCTCCAGCACGTCGACGCCCGCGCTCCTCGCCTCATCCATCGTCATGCCGCAGAGCACGACCTCGGGGTCGGTGAAGCACACGGCCGGGATTGCCATGGGCTCGAAGCGCCGCGGCTTGCCCGCGATCTGCTCGGCCACGCACTCGCCCTGCGCCATCGCGCGGTGCGCCAGCACGGGTTCGCCCGTGACGTCGCCGATGGCCCAGACGTTGCGCATGGAGGTCGCGCAATGCGCGTCGATGGCGATCGCGCGGCCGTTCATCGTGAGCTGCAGGCTCTCCAGGCCCAGGCCGGTGGCGCGCGGCCTGCGGCCCACGGCAACCAGCACCTTGTCGGCAGGCAGCGCGAATTCGTCGGCGCGGGCGTTCCTCACGTGCACGCCGTTCTTCGCGTCATAGCCCTGCACGCTGCAGCCCAGGTGCAGCACCACGCCGGCCTTCTTGAGGCTGTCGAGCACCGGCTTGGTCAGTGCCTCGTCGTAGCGCGGCAGGATGTCGGGCGCAGCCTCGACCACGGTGACTTCGGTGCCGAGCTTGCGGTAGGCAAAACTCAGTTCCAGGCCGATGTAGCCCGCGCCGACCACGACCAGCCGCTTGGGTAGCTCGGTGGGCGAGAGCGCGTCGGTCGAGGACCAGATCGCGCCGCCCGTATGTCCATCAAAGGGCATGCTGGGCAGCGCCACGGGCTCGGAACCGGTGGCGATCAGGAGATGCTCGCAGCGCACGCGCACGGTTTCGCCGTCCAATTGCACCACGGCCGTCTTGCCGTCCTCGACCGTGGCCCAGCCGTGCAGCACCTGCACGCCCGCCTTGCGCAGCAGCACGCCCACGCCGCTCGTGAGGCGCTTGACGATGCCGTCCTTCCAGCGCACGGTCTGCGTGATGTCGAGCGTGGGCTCCTTCACGCGGATGCCCATGGGCGACGTGCCCGCGGCCTGCATGCGCGCCTGCTCGAAATCGTGCGCGGCGTGGATCAGCGCCTTCGAGGGAATGCAGCCGATGTTCAGGCACGTGCCGCCCAGGCTCGCGCCTTCGGCCAGCACCGTGGGCACGCCGAGCTGTCCGGCGCGAATGGCCGCGACGTAGCCGCCGGGGCCGCCGCCGATCACCAGCAGTTTCGTGGAAATTTCTTTCATGTTCATGCCTCCCGCGTTCATTCAATGAAGAGCAGTGCCGGGGCTTCCAGCAGACTGCGTACCGCCTGGATGAAGCGCGCCGCATCCATGCCATCGACCACGCGGTGGTCAAACGATGAAGAAAGGTTCATCAACTGCCGGGCCACGACCTGGCCGCCCCTGAGCATGGGCCGCTCGACGATGCGGTTCACGCCCACGATCGCCACCTCGGGGTGGTTGATCACCGGCGTGCTCACGATGCCGCCCAGCGGCCCCAGGCTCGTGAGCGTGATGGTCGAGCCCGAAAGCTCCTCGCGCGGCGCCTTGCCCGTGCGCGCGCCCTCGGCCACGCGCGCCACGCCTGCGGCGCACTGCCACAGATCGAGCCCCTCGGCGTGGCGCAGCACCGGCACCATCAGGCCGCCGTCGGTCTGCGTGGCGATGCCCAGGTGCACCGCCTCGTAGCGCGTGACCACGCCCGCGTCGTCGTCGAAGCGCGCGTTGATCTGCGGAAAGTCGCGCAGCGCCACGGTCATGGCGCGGATCAGCAAGGGCAGCAACGTGAGCTTGCCGCGCGCGCTGCCGTGCACCTGGTTGATGCGCGCGCGAAGCTGCTCGAGCTCGGTGACGTCCACTTCCTCGACGTAGCTGAAGTGCGGAATACGGCGCTTGGCCTCCTGCATCTTCTGCGCGATCTTGCGGCGCAGGCCGATGACGGGAATGGCCTGCTCGCCATGGCGCTCGGCATAGATGGACGCGCCGCCCGCGGGCACGCCGCCGCGCGCGGCCCAGGCGTCCAGGTCTTCGTGCAGGATGCGCCCGGCCGGGCCGCTGCCCGTGACGTAGCGCAGCTCGATGCCCATCTGCAGCGCGCGCTGACGCACCGAGGGCGCGGCCAGCGGCCGTTCGCCTTCCTTGCGCACCGCATGCGGCGCGGCGGCGGGCCTGGCGACGGGCGCGGCCCTGGGGGCTGCAACCGGAGCCGGGGTGGGCGCGGGGGCAGGCACGGACACTGCCGCAGCCGCCACGGGCTGCGTCGCCGGCTTTGCTTCATTGACAGGAGCTGCCGGCGCTTGTGCAGCGGTCGTTTCCTTGAGGTTTCCCTCGCCTTCCACCTCCAGGCGCACGAGTTCGGCGCCCACGGGCAGCACGTCGCCCACCTGGCCGCCGAACGCCAGCACCTTGCCGTGCACATGGCACGGCACCTCCACCGTGGCCTTGTCGGTCATGATGTCGGCGATGACCTGGTCCTCGGCCACCGCATCGCCCGGCTGCACGTGCCAGGCGGCGATTTCCACTTCGGCAATGCCCTCGCCGATGTCGGGCACGCGGATGATGTAAATACCCATGGCTCAATCCTCCACTGCGCGCTTGAGGGCGGCGCCGACGCGTGCCGGCCCCGGGAAATAGGCCCATTCCTGCGCGTGCGGGTAGGGGGTGTCCCAGCCGGCGACGCGCTCGATCGGCGCCTCCAGGTGGTAGAAGCAGTGCTCCTGCACCAGCGCCGTGAGTTCGGCGCCGAAGCCGCCGGTGCGCGTGGCTTCATGCACCACGACGCAGCGACCGGTCTTCTTGATCGAGGCAACGATGGTTTCCAGATCCAGCGGCCAGATCGAGCGCAGGTCGATGATCTCGGCGTCGATGCCGGTGTCGATCGCCGCGCGCTCGCTCACCCAGACCATGGTGCCGTAGGTGAGCACCGTCACCGCCTTGCCGGGGCGAAACACCGCGGCGCTGTCCAGCGGTACCTTGTAGTAGCCCTCGGGCACCTTGCCCATGTCGTGCCTGGACCACGGCACCACGGGCTGGTCGTGCCGGCCGTCGAACGGCCCGTTGTACAGGCGCTTGGGTTCAAGGAAGATGACCGGGTCCTCGCACTCGATCGAGGCGATGAGCAGGCCCTTGGCGTCGTAGGGGTTGCTCGGCATCACCGTGCGGATGCCGCAGATGTGCGCGAACACCGCCTCGGGGCTCTGGCTGTGCGTCTGCCCGCCGTAGATGCCGCCGCCGCAGGGCATGCGGATCACCATCGGCGCCGAGAAGTCACCGGCCGAGCGGAAGCGCAGCCGCGCCACCTCGGAGACGATCTGGTCCATCGCCGGGTAGAAATAGTCGGCGAACTGGATTTCGACCACGGGTTCAAGCCCGTAGGCCGCCATGCCGAGCGCGGTGGCGACGATGCCCGATTCGGAGATCGGCGCATCGAAGCAGCGCGTCTTGCCGTACTTGGCCTGCAGGCCCTCGGTGACGCGGAACACGCCACCGAAATAGCCCACGTCCTCGCCATAGACGACGACGTTTTCGTCACGGCCCATCATCACGTCCAGGCCCGATCGCAGGGCCTGCACCATGGTCATGGAACTCACGGCGCCCTGGGTTGTTTCTTGCGTACTCATGTGCTCACACCCCCAGTTGCTGGCGCTGCCGGCGCAGGTGCTCCGGCATGTCCTTGAAGACGTCCTCGAACATCGTCGCGGCGCTGGGCACGCGGCCGTCGAGCAGCGTGCCGTGGCTCTCGGCCTCCTTCTGCGCGGCGACGATCTGCGCTTCGAGTTCCTTGGTCATCGCCTCGTGCTGCGCCTCGCTCCATTCGCCCATGGCGATCAGGTGCTGCTTCAGGCGCGCGATCGGATCACCGAGCGGAAAGCGCTGCCAGTCGTCGGCCGGACGGTACTTGGACGGGTCGTCCGACGTGGAGTGCGCGCCGCCGCGGTAGGTGACCCACTCGATCAGCGTGGCGCCGTGGTTGGTGCGCGCACGCTCGGCTGCCCACAGCGAGGCCGCATAACCGGCCAGGAAATCATTGCCATCGACACGCAGCGAGGCAATGCCCACGCCCACGCCGCGCTGGGCAAAGGTCGTGCCCTCGCCGCCGGCGATCGCCTGGAAGGTGGAGATCGCCCACTGGTTGTTGACCACGTTGATGATGACCGGCGCGCGGTAGACGTGGGCGAAGGTGAGCGCGGTGTGAAAGTCCGCTTCGGCGGTGGAGCCGTCGCCGATCCAGGCCGACGCAATCTTGCTATCGCCCTTGATGGCCGAGGCCATGGCCCAGCCCACGGCCTGCGGCACCTGCGTGGCCAGGTTGCCCGAGGTGGAGAAGAAGCCCGCGCGCTTGTAGGAGTAGAGCACCGGCAACTGGCGCCCCTTGAGCGGGTCGCGCGCATTGCTCATGAGCTGGCAGATGAGCTCCACCAGCGAAATATCGTCGCGCGAGAGCAGCAGGCCCTGCTGGCGATAGGTCGGGAAGTTCATGTCGCCCTCGCGCAGCGCCTGTGCGTGCGAGATGGCGATGGCCTCCTCGCCCAGGCACTGCATGTAGAACGAGAGCTTTTTCTGGCGCTGCGCGATCTGCATGCGCGCGTCGAACAGGCGCGTCTTGACCATGGCGCGCAGCCCGCGGCGCAGGCGGTCGGGGTGAATGGCCGGTGCCCAGGGGCCCTGGGCCTTGCCCTCGTCGTCGAGCACGCGCACCAGGCTCTTGGCCAGCGGCGCCGTGGCCGCGGCAGGCACGTTGGGCGAGGGCCGGGGCACTTCACCGGCGCGCGAGAGCAGAAGGTAGGAAAAGTCGGTCGTGCCGCCGGGCCGACCCGTGGGCTCAGGCATATGCAGCCTGAGCGCTTCAGGTGTAGTCATCCATTGTCTCCTTGCGCCGGATTGTGTCTGGCGCGGTTGGGGAACAGGTCCGGGCGCCAGATCATGGCGCCCGGCCCATTGAAGCGCCTTGGCGCCTGCGGAATTCTAGGGCAACGCAGAAGAGGCCCCCCGCACGCGTCGCACCCTTGTCCTGGATCAAGCCGACCCACGCGAAATTTGAATGGCCGGCCTGCACTTTGCGGGACGCAAGCGGCACAATGCCATCTTCTGCATCCTGCAAGAAAGGTCCACCATGGCCGCCAGCACCAAGAGCACCTCCACCACCCAGGACGAGCTGGAAAAGCTCGTCAGCGATCTGCGCGGCCTGCTGGCCAGCAAGGACCTGGATGGCGTTCCCGACATCAAGCAACTGCGCCAGCGCCTGGACGATGGCGTGCAGAGCGTGCGCGACGCCACCGTGCGCGCCGCGCAGGACGCGGCGCAGCAGGCACGCGATGCCGCCAGCGCCGCCGACCGCTACGCCCACGACGAGCCCTGGCGCGTGGCTGGTGCAGCCCTGGCCTTCGGCACGCTGCTGGGCTTCCTGCTCTCGCGCCGCTGAACGCCGCGCGCATGAACTGGGCATCCCTGCTGGGCCTCGACGGCTGGACGGCGCACTGGCGCGCGATCGCCGCCGAGGGCGCGATCGCGGCCGAGGATCGCCTGGCGCTGGCACGCCTGGAATGGGCCGAGCAACGCCGGCGCCTGCTGTGGCTGGCGGTGCTGCTGGCACTCTTCGGCGCGCTGGCGCTGGTGGCGCTGATGGCGCTGTCGACGGCCATCCTGGTGCAGTTCTGGGACTCGCCCCAGCGCGTACAGGTTGCCTGGCTGCTGGCCATCGCCTGGCTGCTGGCGGGCGCCGCCGTGCTGGCCGCGCTGCTGTCGCTCGCGCGCAAGGCGCGCCGGATGTTTGCGCTCACGCGCCGCGAGCTGGCCGAGGACTGGCGTGCGATCAAGGAGCGGCTCTGATGCCCGGCCTGCCACCACCGCCCACACCCGAGCAGCAAAGGCTGATCGCGCGCATCGGCAAGCAGCGCGAGCGCCTGCGCGCGCTGCGCCGCGCGCCGCCGGACGGCGTCGATCCCACGGACCCGCTGCTGCTGCGCCTGTGGCAGTTCGCGCGGCTGCACCCGGCGGTCACGGCGGCGCTGCTCGCCGCGCTTGCGCTGACCGGCCCGCGCCGCCTGAGTCGCTGGGCGGGCGTGGTGCTGCCCCTGGTGCTGCAACGGCGGCGCTGAGCGCGCCGCCGCGCCTTACAAACCCAGATTCGCTCCGGCGCCCAGCAGCGTGGCGACACCCAGCAGCGCGAAGACCGCGGCGGCCACCGCGTGCACCAGCTTCATCGGAATGTGTCCCGAGAGCCGGTCACCGACGAAGACCGCCGGCACGTCGGCGAGCAACATGCCGAGCGTGGTGCCCGCGACGACCACGAGCGGCACGCCGTAGTGCGCGGCCATCGCCACCGTGGCGATCTGCGTCTTGTCGCCCATTTCGGCGAGAAAGAAGGTGACCAGCGTCGCGCCAAAGACGCCCAGGCGCCGCGCCACCCGGGTTTCGTCCTTGTCGATCTTGTCCGGCACCAGCGTCCAGGCGGCCATCGCGATGAAGGACACGCCCAGCACCCAGCGCAGCACGCTGGGGCGCACCAGTTCGGTGATCCAGGCGCCGAGCGCGCCGGCCAGGCCGTGGTTGACCAGCGTGGCCAGCAGGATGCCGAGGATGATGGGCAGCGGCTTCTTGAAGCGCGCGGCGAGGACGAAGGCGAGCAACTGCGTCTTGTCGCCGATTTCGGCCAGCGCGACGACGCCTGTGGAGACGAGGAAAGCTTCCATGAAGAGAGTGTCCGGGCCGGTGATTGACGATTGACCACGCCGCCTCCCCAGCCACACTGGAGGCGTCGTGGTCAAAGGTCTTGCCAGGCACGAGGGCGACGCTGCACAAGTCCCCGCGAGGGATTTGTTCGGCGTTGCCCCCAGGCTGCCGACGCCATGGCCGTGCGCGGCCAAGTGTGTTGACGTCGGCCTCTTGCGTTGCAAAAAGCGGCTACTCCCCGATGACGGCCGCGATTGTAGGGGCTTGCCTACGCGCGTGCGGCCAGCAGACGGGCCACCGCGATAGAGTGCGCGCTTTTGCACCTTTTTCCATGCCCACCATGCAGACCTCTCCCGCCTCGTTTTCCCGGGAGCTCTGGCAGGCCAATCTGCCTCTGTATGAAAAGACTCTGGCCCTGCCCTTCAACCAGGAACTGGCCGCCGGCACGCTCGGCCGCGAGCGGTTTCGCCACTACATCATCCAGGACGCGCACTACCTGCTGGTCTACGGCCGCGCGCTGGCCGCGGCCGCGGCCAAGGCCGACCACGCCGACGGCGTGGTGCAGTTCGCCGAGGCCGCGCGCACCGCGGTGGTGGTCGAGCGCAGCCTGCACGACGGCTTCATGCGCGACTACGGCATCACGGCGCAGGACTTCGCCGCCACGCCGCTCTCGCCCGCCTGCCATCACTACACGCAGTTTCTCCTGGCCACGGCCTGGAGCGCGCCCTACCCGGTGGTGCTCGCGTGCCTGCTGCCGTGCTACAGGATCTACGCGGAAGTGGGCCTCGCGATCCATGCGAGCGCCAGGCACCCGAATCCTTACGAGGCATGGATACAGACGTATTCGAGCGAGGAATTTCTCGATGCCGTGCAGGCCGTCTGCGATACGCTGGACCGCGTGGCCGATGCCACCGACCCCGGCACGCGCGCCCGGATGCACACGGCCTACACCACGGGGGCGCAACTGGAGTGGATGTTCTGGGATTCGGCCTACCGGCTCGAACGCTGGCCGGTGTAGGCGCAGCCCGGCCCAGCCGCCGGGCCGGTCAATCCTGCCAGCGGCGCAGCGCGAGACTGGCGTTGGTGCCGCCGAAACCGAAGCTGTTGGAGAGCACCGTGGTGAGCTGCGCGTCGCGCGTGCTCGTCACCAGCGGCATGTCGCCCAGGCCGGGATCAGGCGTGTCCACGTTGGCGGAACCGGCGATGAAGCCCTGCTGCAGCATCAGCATGCAATAGATCGCCTCCTGCACGCCGGTGGCGCCCAGCGAATGGCCGGTGAGCGACTTGGTGCTGGAAAACGGCGGCACCTGCTCGCCAAACACCGTGCGCATCGCGCGCACCTCCTGCATGTCGCCGACGGGCGTGGAGGTGCCGTGGGTGTTGATGTAGTCGATCGGGCCATCGAGTCCCTCGATCGCCTGGCGCATGCAGGCCACGGCGCCCTCGCCCGAGGGCGCGACCATGTCCTCGCCGTCGCTCGTGGCGCCGAACCCGACGATTTCCGCCAGGATGGTCGCGCCGCGCGAGCGCGCATGCTCCAGGCTCTCGAGCACCACCGCGCCGCCGCCGCCCGAGAGCACGAAGCCGTCGCGGTTGGCGTCGTAGGCGCGCGAGGCCTTGTGCGGCGTGGCGTTGTATTTGCTGGACATCGCGCCCATGCCGTCGAACAGCAGCGCCATGCCCCAGGACAGTTCCTCGCCGCCACCGGCGAACATCACGTCCTGCATGCCCCACGCGATCTGCTGCGCCGCCGCGCCGATGCAGTGCGCGGACGTGGAGCAGGCCGAGGTGATGGAATAGTTGATGCCCCTGACCTTGAAGTTGGTCGCCAGGCAGGCCGACACCGTGCTGCTCATGCAGCGCGTGACCTGGTAAGGCCCGACGCGGCGGATGCCCTTGGAGCGCAGCGTGTCCGCCGCCTCGATCTGGTTGGCCGGCGAACCCCCGCCCGAGCCCATGATGAGGCCGGTGCGTGGGTGGCTGACTTCACCCGGCGCGAGGCCCGCCTGCGCGATCGCATCTTCCAGCGCGATCTGCGCATACGCGGCCGCATCGCCCATGAAGCGCAGCTGCTTGCGGTCGATGCGCGCCTCGACGTCGATGTGGGGCACGCCCGCCACCTGGCTGCGCAGCCCGAGCTCGGCGAACTGCGCCACCGCCTCGATGCCGCTGGTGCCCGCGCGCAGCGACGCCTCCACGCTCTTCAGGTCATTGCCGATGCACGAGACGATGCCCGCGCCGGTGATCACCACCCGCTTCGTGTTCATGCCACGTCCTTGTTGCCCTCTGTGCGCAGGAACAAGCCGACGCGCAGATCGTGGGCCACGTAAATTTCCTTGCCATCGGCAAGCAGGCGCGCATCGCCAATGGCCATGTGCAGCTTACGCCGGATGACGCGCTTGATGTCCACCTCGTAGGTAACAAGCTTGACATCGGGACCGACTTCGCCCGAGAACTTGACCTCGCCCGCGCCCAGCGCACGCCCCCGCCCCGGCAGACGCAACCAGGTGAGGTAAAAGCCGATGAGCTGCCACATGGCGTCCAGCCCCAGGCAGCCCGGCATCACCGGGTCGCCGCGGAAGTGGCAGTCGAAGAACCACAGGTCCGGGCGCACGTCCAGTTCGGCCACGATCTTGCCCTGGTTGTGGATGCCGCCTTCCTGGTCGATGGTGGTGATGCGGTCGAACATCAGCATCGGGGGCAGCGGCAGGCGCCCGGCGTCGGGGCCAAAGAGGCGCCCTTCGCCCGAGGCGATGAGCTGGTCGTAGGAAAAGGAATCGGCCATGGATCTGGACAGGTAGTGCGGCGCCACGCAGGGGCGCGGCTGTCAGACAAAGTTGCAATTATCCGTTGTTGCGTCGCCGGCGCAGAACGCCGGCCAGCAGAATCACCCCCGCCGCCGCCAGCCACAGCGGCAACAGACCCCAGCGCGCGGCCCAGCGGGCATAGGGCGTGATGGCGCCCTGCACCCCTCGCACCTGCGCGTGCAGCACGGCGCGGGTGAAGGGCGCGAGCCGCGCGCTGACCTGCCCCGTGTGGTCGATGACCGCCGTGGCGCCGGTGTTGGTCGCGCGCACCATGGGCCGCGCGAACTCGAGCGCGCGCATGCGGCTGATCGCCAGGTGCTGGGGCAGCGCGATCGAATCGCCGAACCAGCCGATGTTGCTCAGGTTCACCATCAGGGTGGGCGCGTGCGCGGGGTCGGCAAAATGCGCCGCCAGCTCTTCGCCGAACAGGTCTTCGTAGCAGATGTTGGGCGCGATGCGCTCGCGCCCCCAGACGAACGACGGCTGGCCGAGCGCCCCGCGATTGAAGTCGCCCAGCGGGATCTTCATCATCTCGGTGAACCAGCGAAACAGCGGCGGGATGAACTCGCCGAAGGGCACGAGGTGGTGCTTGTCGTACTCGTAGGGCGCGCTCTGGCCTGCCGCGAAGCCGAGCACCGAATTGGTGTAGCCCGCGCGGGCGTCGCCCAGCGGCATGCCCAGCAGCAGCGCCTGATGCCCCGTGCGATAGCGCGCCGTCACGCCCTGCAGGTAGCCGGGCGCGAGGTCCTGCGGCAGCAGCGGAATGGCGGTTTCGGGCGCCACCACGAGGTCGGCCATCGCGGCTTCGATCGTGTCGCGGTACCAGGCGAGCGCCAGCGGCACGCCGCTGCCCGGCTGGAATTTCTCGTCCTGCGGGATATTGCCCTGCAGCAGCGCCAGGCTGAGGGGCGCATGCACCTGCAGGCGCGCTTGCATGCCCTGCCGCGCCATGCCCGCCGCCTGCCAGAGCACGGCCACCGCGGCAACGCCGAGCCAGAGGGCCGGCCGGCGAAGATCGGAGCGCCGCCACTGCGCCAGGTGCGCGGCCAGCCAGGCGGCCACGGCGCCGATGCCGTAGACGCCCACGAAAGGCGCCAGGCGCGCCAGCGGCCCATCGACATGCGCGTAGCCCCCGGCGCCCCAGGGGAAACCCGTCCACCACTGCCCGCGCGCCAGCTCGGCAAGCAGCCACAACGCTGCAAAAACAAGAGCTGCTCGCGCCCTATGGATAAGCGCCAGGGCCTTGAAACATGCTGAAGCAATGGCGTAATAGCTGGCGAGAAACGCCGCCAGCGCCAGCACCGCCAGTGCGGCCAGTGGCGCCGCCAGACCGCCATAGGTGTGCATGGAAATGAACAGCCACCAGAAGGTGGCGGCCAGCCAGGCGGTGGCGAAGACCCAGCCCAGCCACGCCGCGGCGCGCCAGCCGGGCGCGGCATCGAGCAGACGCACCAGCACCGCGAGCGAAGCGATCTGCAGCCACCACAGCGGCTCGCCCCTGCCCGGCAGGGCCATGGACAGCGCCTGCGCCAGGCCCGCCAGCAGCGCGACCAGCAAGCGCACACCCGCCGCGCTCAAGCCTGGCCCGCTCCGGTGGCCACGGGCTCGGACTCGGGCACGCGCGTGACCTTGAACCAGCGCACCGCCCCGCCCTTGTTGTGCAGCACGGCGAAGTGCAGCCCCCCCAGCACCAGCGATTCGCCGCGCCGGGGCGCATGGCCCATCTCATGCGCGATCAGCCCGCCTATGGTGTCCAGCTGCTCGGCGCCATCGGAATCGCCGAGGTGACAGTCGAACTCTTCCTCCACGCGCCCGATGGGCGTGTCGCCGCTGACGCGCCAGGTGTCGTCGGCGAGCGCGAAGATGTCGCCCTCGGGGTCGTCCTCGGTGTCGAACTCGTCCTCGATCTCGCCCACGATCTGCTCGATCACGTCCTCGAAGGTGACCAGGCCCGCCGTGCGGCCGAACTCGTCGACGACGATGGCCATGTGGTTGCGCGTGGCGCGGAACTCGCGCAGCAGCGCCTGCAGGTCCTTGTTCTCGGGCACGAAGAGCGGGGGGCGCACGAGGGTGCGCAGGTTCAGCTCGGGCGCGCGCGCCAGCTTGAGCAGGTCCTTGGCCAGCAGGATGCCGATGATGTTCTCGCGCCCGCCCTGCACCACCGGAAAGCGCGAATGCGCCGTGCGGATCACCTGCTCGACGAGCTGCTCGCGCTCGGTGTCGATGTCCAGCACGTCCATGCGGGGCGCGGCCACGAGGATGTCGGCGGCCGTCATTTCCGCCATCTGCAGCACGCGCTCGAGCATGACGCGCGAATCGGTGTGGATGACGGCGTTGTCCTCGGCGTCGGCGAGCGTGGCGATCAGCTCGTCCGTGGTTTCGGGTCGTGGGTGGAGGAATTCCACCAGCCGCTGCAAGAGCGTGCGCTTGTCATCCTTGTCGGGTGCATGCGCAGGGTTGGGGTCGGACACGTGGGGCGTGCGGTAGTCAATAAGACGTCAAGGATAGCGGATTGCCCGCCTTGGCCCAAACGCGGTGGCCAGCGCCCCTACACCGGCATGGCCGTGGTGCTCTTGACGGTGTCGAGCACGAAGCTCGTCTTGCAGTCCTGCACGCTCGGGTGCTTGAGCAGCGTTTCGAGCACGAAGCGGCTGTAGTGCGCCATGTCGCGCACCACCACGCGCAGCACATAGTCCATCTCGCCGGTGAGCGAGACACATTCGATCACCTCGGGCCAGGTCTGCACCGCCGCGCGAAACGCGTCCATGGGGTTGCGCTTGTGCGTCTCGGTGTTCTTTTCAAGCCGCACGGTGAGGTAGGCCGCCAGCGCCAGGCCCACGGCCGGCGGGCGCACCAGCGCCACGTAGCGCGCGATCGTGCCCATTTCCTCCAGGCGCTTGACGCGCCTGAGCACCGCGCTCGCCGACAGGCCCACCTGCTCGCCGATCACCTCGTAGGTCTCGCGGCCGTTTTCCTGCAGCCGCCGCAGGATGGCCCGATCGAGCTTGTCCAGGGCGGTGGGCTGTTGCGTCATTGCGTTCTTTCCTTCAGGTGTTGCGCCAAATGCGGATTTTGCGCAATTTTGTTGTGCTCTATTGCCATTGAATCTCGATATTCGCATAAAAACTGAACGTCAGCCCACCTAGAGTCACTAACTTCCAGAAGCTTTGTCAAGCTCATTTGTCAAGTAAATAACAGGAGACATGCATGACCGCCGCAGTGCCCGCATCCGCCATCCAAGAAGCCGCCAGCCGCGAAAACCCCATGGGCCTGGCTGGCTTCGAATTCGTCGAATTCGCCTCGCCCACGCCGGGCGTGATCGAGCCGCTGTTCGAACAGCTGGGCTTCTCGCCCGTGGCGCGCCACCGCTCCAAGGACGTGGTGCTGTACCGCCAGGGCGGCATCAACTTCATCCTGAACCGCGAAAAGAACAGCCAGGCGGCCTACTTCGCCGCCGAGCACGGACCCTCGGCCTGCGGCATGGCGTTTCGCGTGCACAACGCGCCCCACGCCTACAAGCGGGCGCTGGAACTGGGCGCGCAGCCCATCGACATTCCCACCGGCCCGATGGAGCTGCGCCTGCCCGCGATCAAGGGCATAGGCGGCGCGCCGCTGTACCTGATCGACCGCTTCCGCGACGGCGAGACCATCTACGACATCGACTTCGAGTGGCTGCCCGGCGTCGATCCGCACCCCCAGGGCCACGGCCTCAGGGAAATCGACCACCTCACGCACAACGTCTACCGCGGGCGCATGGGCTTCTGGGCCAACTATTACGAGCGCCTGTTCAACTTCCGCGAGATCCGCTACTTCGACATCCAGGGCGAGTACACCGGCCTGACCAGCAAGGCCATGACCGCGCCCGACGGCAAGATCCGCATTCCGCTGAACGAAGAGGCCAAGCAGGGCGGCGGGCAGATCGAGGAATTCCTGATGCAGTTCAATGGCGAGGGCATCCAGCACATCGCGATGAGCTGCGACAACCTGATCGAGGTGGTGGACCGCCTGCAGATGGCCGGCATCCCCACGCCGCCCGCGCCCAATCAGGCCTACTACGACATGCTCAAGGATCGCCTGCCGGGCCACGGCCAGCCCGTGGCCGAGCTGCAGTCGCGCGGCATCCTGCTCGACGGCAGCACCGCGGACGGTCAGCCGCGCCTGCTGCTGCAGATCTTCTCCACCCCCATCATGGGCCCGGTGTTCTTCGAGTTCATCCAGCGCAAGGGCGACGAGGGTTTCGGCGAGGGTAACTTCAAGGCGCTGTTCGAATCGATCGAGCGCGACCAGGTGCAGCGCGGCGTCGTCGGCAGGAAGGAGGCCTGAGATGGCCGTCCAGCCCGTGGTCTACGGCGAGGGCGAACGCCCACCGCGCGGCGACTACGCCCGCGCCAATGACGACTACACCTGCGCGCAGAACTGGGCCGCCTACACCGCGCAGGACCACGACACCTACCACCGCCTGTACCAGCGCCAGACGGCGCAGCTCTCGGGCCTCGCCTGCAGCGCCTTCATCGAGGCCCTGCCCCGCCTGGGCGCCAAGGAGCGCATCCCGCGCTTCGAGGACGTGAACGACGCGCTCTACCAAGCCACGCGCTGGCAGATCGTCGCCGTGCCCGGCCTCATCCCCGAGGAGGCCTTCTTCGCCCTGCTGGCGCAGCGCAAATTCCCCGTGACGGACTGGATCCGCACGCCCGAGGAGTTCGAGTACATCGTCGAACCCGACGTGTTTCACGACCTCTACGGGCACGTGCCCATGCTGTTCAATCCGCACATCGCCGACTACATGCAGAACTACGGCGAAGGGGGACTGAAGGCCGCGCGCCTGGGCTCGTGCGAGATGCTCTCGCGCCTGTACTGGTACACGATCGAGTTCGGCCTGATCCGTGAAGCCGGGGCCTTGCGCGCCTATGGTGCGGGCATCCTGAGCTCGGCCGGCGAGCTGCCCTATTCCGTGAACAGCCCCGAGCCCAAACGCCTGCCGCTGGAGCTGCTGCGCACCATGCGCACACGCTACAAGATCGATAGCTATCAACGTACTTACTTCGTGATCGACAGCTTCGAGCAGCTGTTCGAGATGACGGAGGGGGATTTCACGCCGCTGTATGCGCAGATGCGGGAGATGGGGGAGTTCGCGGCGGGGGAGTGAGGGGTTTTGGGCTTTTGCGTTGCCCCGAGCCTTGCATGGGGCGGGAGCCGGGATGTGCGCCCGGCGGCGCACTCACTTTCTTTTGCTTCGCCAAAAGAAAGTAAGCCAAGAAAAGGCGACCCCACGGTCTGCGACCCTTCGCTGGCGCTCAGGGCAACCTGCGTCGGCGCGTTTGCGGCGGGTGCCGCGGAACTCACTGCGCGCCCTTTGGGCGCTCCGTTCAGACAGCCGCGGCAAGCATGATGACGAAGCATGCGCGCACTTGCGCGCCTGCGCCCGCTGCAAACACCCCGACACAGGCGCAGCCCAAGGGGATTGGGGACCGGACACGGGCCATCGCTGCGCTCGGCCTCGCGTTTCCGGTTCCCGTACCCGCTCCCGGCTCAAAAGCCCTTTTGGCCGTGCCGAGAAGCGCAGCGCAGGGGACACGGACAGCCGGGTCGCCTTTCTTTTGGGTACTTTTCTTTGGCGAAGCAAAGAAAAGTGCCTCGCCCGCCGGGGCGAGACCCGGCTCCCGCCTCATGCAAGGCTCGGGGCAACGCAAAAGCCCTCACTCCCGCAGCCACCCCCAGCACGCCCGCATCACCCGCGCATCAAACGCCAGCTGCACATGCCCCAGCCCATGCAGCGCGTGCTTTTCGCTCCCTTCAAGCCATGCCGAGCCCGGCGGATAGACCACGTTGTCGCAATCGGTCTGCCAGCACTCGAAAAGCGCGCGGCGCCCCGGCGGCTCGGCTTCGGCCAGCGCGCGCAGCCACGGGCTGCCCGGTCGCATCTGCCGGCCATTCACGCTGAAGGCGAAACGCGCCGCCTGCGTGCCCCGGTGCGGCGTGCCCAGCGTCACCACGCGGTGCACCCGCGCGTCGGCATCGGGCGTGGTGCGCATCCACGCGCGCACCGCGAGGCCTCCCATGCTGTGCGCCACCACCAGCGGCGCCAGGCCGGTTGCGCGGGTGACATCGCGCACGGCGGCATCGATGCTCGCGCAGCCGCCATCGATGCTGCCCAATGGCGGTTCGAGATCGACGGCCACGAAAGCCCGACCTTCGCGGCGCAGACGCCGCAGCCACGGCGTCCAGAACCCCCGGTTGCAGCCGAAACCGTGCACCAGCACCATGCCGCGTCCGCGGGCGGCCGGCTGCAGCCCATCGCCCACCACGCCGCGGCGAAACGGCTGCCACCAGCCGAAGACCCAGGCGGCCCAGGTTCCTTCCCGCCACCAGGCGCGCAGCCAGCTCGCCCAACCCGGATGCGCGTGCGGCGCCTGCGCTGCGCTCGCGCGCGCCGCCAGGGCGAACTGCAGCGCCAGCGGCAGCCGCGCGCACAGGGGCATGCCCACCAGGACCGCCACCGTCGCCTGCCAGCCCCAACGCAGGCTCCACCACAGCAGCAGCGCACCCAGCAGCAGCTGCAGCACCACCATCCACCGCTGCCAGCGCGCGATCGTCATGGCGTCAACGCCCGGGGCGGATGTCGCCACGCGGACTTCACCGCCAGGCGATGTGCACTACATTGCACGATGTTTTTCCATGGTCTGAGCTCTCGGAATTCATAGCGCATGACGGACACCCCTGCAGCGCTGCCGCCAGAAGTTACCGTATTTGAACGCGGCTGGCTGTGCGCGAACAACATTCTCTTCACCGGCCCGGCCGAAACCGCGGTGGTCGACACCGGTTACCACACCGGCGCGGCCGAGACCGTACGGCTGGTGGGACAGGCCCTGGGTGACAGGCCGCTGGACCGCATCCTCAACACCCACCTGCACAGCGACCACTGCGGCGGCAACGCCGCGCTGCAGGCCCGCTGGCCCGCCGCGCACACCGCCATCCCGCCCGATCAGCTGGCACAGGTGCGCGACTGGGACCCGGTCGCGCTGACCTACGAACCCACGGGCCAGTACTGCCCGCCGTTTCGTGTCGATGCCGTGCTTGCTCCGGGGCGCACCGTCGAGCTGGGCGCGCGCGCCTGGCAGATCCACGCCGCGCCCGGCCACGACCCGCATGCCATCATCCTGTTCGAGCCTGTCTCGCGCACGCTGATCTCCGGCGATGCGCTCTGGGAGAACGGCTTCGGCGTGGTGTTCCCCGAGCTCGAAGGCCGCCCGGGATTCGCCGACGTCGCAGCCACGCTCGATCTGATCGGACAGCTTGCACCGCGCATCGTCATCCCCGGGCATGGCAAGGTGTTTTTCGACGTGCCGCAGGCGCTGGAGCGCGCGCGCACCCGGCTCGCGTTCTTTCGGGCCGACCCCGTGAAACACGCGCTGCACGCCGCCAAGGTGCTGCTCAAGTACAAACTCATGGAGTGGCAGTCGCGGCCCGTGGACGCCGCGTATGCCTGGCTGACACGGACGGCATGCATCCAGCAGGTGCATGCGCGCTTCTTTGCCGCCGAAGACAAGCGCCAGTGGTTCGATGCCATGGTCGAGTCGCTCGTCCGGTCCGGCGCGCTGCGCCTGGAGGGCGACGTCCTGCACGACGCCTGAATCTCCGGGCCACACCGAACAAGCCCCGGCGCACCGCGCCTGAGCGATCCGGGCGCGCGGCAGCGGCGCCTCGGGTGCCGTGCGTTGCAGTGGCGCAACGCCACACCGCCCTCCCGGCTTCTTGAACCCGATTTTCACGAGATTTCGGGCTGTTTTTTCATTTCATTTGCAAATGCGAGTCATTCTTAATAATAATACGCACACGCTTTGTACTTGTATTCACCTTCCATCGCCATGACTTCTGCCTCCCGTTCCCTGCGTCCTTCCAGCCTGCGCCTGGCTACCCAGGTGGCCGCGCGCCTTTCGGCCGCCGCCCTGCTGCCCCTGGCGGCCCACGCGCAACAGGCGGGCGCCAACGCCCCGGCGGCGGGGGCGGCGCTGCCCACGGTCACGGTGCAGGAAGAGGCGATCGACCCCAACCCGAATGCCGAGGTCGGCGCGCCCTACAAGGCCAGGACCTCGGCCGACGTGCGCCACACCAAGCCGCTGGCCGAGACCCCGGCCACGATTTCCGTCGTGACCAAGTCCGCGATCGACGACTCGGGCGCGACCGACCTGAAACAGATCCTCACGGCGCAGCCCGGCATCACGCTGGGCACGGGCGAGAACGGCAACATGTTCGGCGACACCTACTTCATCCGCGGGCAGGCGGCCAAGAGCGACGTCTTCGTCGACGGCCTGCGCGACACCGGCATGACCACGCGCGAGAGCTTCGCCATCGAGCAGGTGGAAATCTCCAAGGGTCCCGATTCGAGCTTTGCCGGGCGCGGCACCGCAGGCGGCGCGATCAACGCCATCACCAAGCAGGCTACGCTCGATTACGACTTCACGCGCCTGAACCTGGGCCTGGGCAGCGGCAGGTACCGGCGCGCCACGGGCGACGCGAACCGGGTCTTCACCGACAGGTTCGCGCTGCGCGTGAACGCGCTGTACGGCAACGAGGACGTGCCCGCACGCGCACCCTCCGCGCGCGAGCGCAAGGGCCTGGCGCTCTCGGGCCTGTGGCAGGCGAACGACGACCTCTCGGTGACGCTCGACTACTACGGCCTGCGCGCCGGAGACAAGCGCCCCGATCTCGGCGGCTGGCTCACCGGCGCCGTGCCCAACCGCGTGCCCGCCGCGCATGTGCCGGTGTACGCGCAGGCCGATGACTTCCTGCAGTCCGACGTGGACACCGTGACGGGCCGCATCAAATACCGCTTCGCCCCCGATCTGCACCTGACCAGCCTCACGCGCTACGGCACCTCCAGGAACGCCTACGCCATGACCGGGGCCAACAACAACGCGCTCGATACCGGCCACAGCCGCTGGCAGGACGTGGACTACTTCGACCACCAGGACAACCTGCGCTGGGACACCGTGCTCGGCGGCATGGACCATGCCTTCATCTTCGGCTTCGAGTACACCGATCACAAGGTGCGCCAGGGCACCTACCAGGCCAGCGACGCCAACCCCACCAACTGCACCGTCAGCAGCCGCAACGGCCCCCGGCCCGGCTACTGCCTGACCGGCCCCGACGGTTCACCCATCGCCGACCTGGGCCACCTCGCGGGCCGCAGCTGGTCGCGCCTGGGCAGGAACCTCGATTGGCACGCCAAGACGACCTCGCTGTACGCGATGGACACGGTGGACATCGACGAACGCTGGACGGCGTTCGGCGGCGTGCGCGCCGACGCGCTCAGGCTGTCCATCCAGAGCTTCGCCAACACGGGCGCGAACGCGGGCAGCCGCACGGGTGACTATGGCTACAACGACACGCTGATCAACGGCCATCTGGGCCTGAGCTACAAGATCACCCCCCAGGGCATGGTCTACGCCAGCTACGCCACTTCGCAGGACGTGAACGGCGGCGAGCCCGACGCCGGCACCAACGCGGGCTACGGCGGCATCGTGCTGGTCAACGGCGCGTACGTCGATTCCAAGCCCGAGCGTTCGCGCAACTTCGAGCTCGGCACCAAGTGGAACCTGCTGGACGACAAGCTGCTCTTCACCGCCGCGGCCTTCCAGACCACCAAGTCGGGCGTGATGGAGGCGCTCTCCACCGAGGAATACGCCACCGAAGGCAGCACCAACACCGGCAGGAACCGCGTGCGCGGCGTGGAGTTCGGCCTCGTCGGCAACGTGACCCGCCAGCTCACCGTGCAGGCGGGCGTGGCCTTCATGCGCTCGAAGGTGCTGCAGTCCGTGACCCCGGGCAACGTGGGCCTGCCGCTGGCGAATTTCGCCAACACCAGCTACTCGCTGCAGGGCAGGTACGCTTTCACGCCAGGCTTTTACCTCGGCGCCACCGTGCGCCACGATAGCGGCCGCTGCGGCGGTCAGCCCGACACCGGCGCCGTCTACACCAACGGCCAGTGCGGCCAGCCCGTGCCCGGCTTCACCGTGTTCGACCTGTTCGGCGGCTACCGCTTCAACAAGCACGCGAGCCTGCGCGTGAACCTGCTCAACGCCGGCCACAAGGACTACTACACCTCCGTCTACCGCGGCGGCTTCTTCCTGTACAAGGGCGACGCCCGCGCACTGCGCGTCACGCTGGACATCGAGCTGTGAAACGGGGTGACCAAGCGGGCCCCTCCTGCGATCGCCTGGTGGGGAAAACGGCGAGGGGCCCGCGCCTGAACCAAGGCACACTCCCCTGATGAGCGACCAGCCCGAACGTCTTCCCCCCGGCATCGCCAATGCCATCGACTACGAGCGCCTGGCGCCCCAGGTGCTGCCCCAGGGGCACCACGCCTACATCGCCGGGGGCAGCGGCGACGACGTGACGCTGCGCGCCAACCGCGCGGCCTTCGGGCGCTGGGCCATCGTGCCCCGGCTGCTGCGCGACGTGCGCGGCGGGCACAGTCGGCTCACGCTCGGCGGCATGGCGCTGGCGCACCCCTTCCTGCTCGCCCCGGTGGCGCACGGACGGCTGGCGCACCCGCAGGCGGAACGGGCCACCGCGCGCGCGGCGCAGGCCACCGGCACCTGCCTGGTGGCCAGCACGCTCACCTCCACCACTCTCGAAGAGATAGCTGCCAGCGCAGGCCCGTCAAGGTGTTTCCAGCTATATCTGCAAGAAAACCGCATCCACACGCTTGACCTGCTGCGCCGCGCCGAGACGGCCGGCTACCACGCCATCGTGCTCACGCTGGATGCGCACCTGCAACTGCCCAGCCGCAGCGCGCTGGCCAGCGGCTTCGTGATGCCGCGCGAGTGCATCGCGGCCAACCTCGCGTCCTACCCCCAATCATCCGTACCGGCGCCCGCGCTCGATGCTGGCGAGAGCCGCATTTTCCAGGGCGCGATGCGCCACGCGCCCACCTGGGACGATCTGCGCTGGCTGATGCAAAGCACGCGCCTGCCCGTCTGGGCCAAGGGCGTGGCCCACCCGGACGACGCACGGCGGCTCCAGGACGCCGGCGCGGCCGGCCTCATCGTCTCCAACCACGGCGGGCGCGGGCTCGACGGCAGCCCCGCCACCCTGGCCACGCTGCCCGGCGTGCGCGCGGCCGTCGGCCCCGGCTACCCGGTGCTGATGGACGGCGGCGTGCGCTCGGGCACGGACGCCTTCAAGGCGCTGGCGCTGGGCGCCGATGCCGTGCTCGTCGGGCGGCTGCAGCTCTACGCATTGGCCGCAGCGGGCGCGCTGGGCGTGGCGCACATGATCCAGCTGCTGACCGAAGAACTGCACGCCACCATGGCGCAGGCCGGTTGCGCCACGCTTGCCGACATCACCCCCGACCACCTCACCGCTGCCCTGCCATGCTGATTTCCATAGCCCACGTCCTGAGCCAAGCCGAAGTGGCGCAATTTCGCACCGAACTCGATGCCGCCGACTGGCAGGATGGCGCGCTCACCGCGGGCACGCTCGCCAGTTCGGTCAAGCGCAACGAGCAGATCGCCGACGGCAGCGAACTCGCGCTGCGCCTGGGCCAGCACATCCTGCGGCGCCTGGCGGCCACGCCGCTCTTCATCAGCGCCGCGCTGCCGCGCACCATCCATCCGCCCAAATTCAACCGCTACACGGGCGGCGGGACCTACGGCGCGCACGTGGACAGTGCGCTGATGGCGCTGCCCGGCACCGCGCGGAGGATGCGCACCGACCTCTCGGCGACGCTGTTCCTGGCCGAGCCCGAGGACTACGACGGCGGCGTGCTGGAGGTGGAAGGGCCGTTCGGCGTACAGGAGGTCAAGCTGCCCGCGGGCGACATGGTGCTCTACCCGTCGAGCAGCCTGCACCGCGTGACCCCGGTCACGCGCGGTGCGCGCGTGGCCTCGTTCTTCTGGATCGAGAGCCTGGTGGCCGATGAAACCGAGCGCACGCTGCTCTTCGACCTGGACCAGAGCGTGCAGCAGATCACGCCGCTGCTGGCGGCCGACGACATGCGGCTGGTTCAGCTCACGGGCGTGTACCACAACCTGCTCAGGCGCTGGGGCAGACCCTGAGGTTCACGGCAGATCCGGATCCGTCTCGCGATCGCCCGCCCCGCGCGGCCCCACCTTGCCCAGGCGCGCCCTGAGCGATTGCGGCTGGCCGGTGAGGATGGCCGCGTAGTTCACCGTGTTGGCCAGCACCTTCTTCACGTAGGTACGGGTCTCGGTGAACGGGATGTTCTCGGCCCAGATCGCGGCGTCGAGCACCGGGCCGTTGCGCCAGCTGCGGGGACGCCGCGGACCTGCGTTGTAGGCGGCGGCAGCCAGCGCCATGGAGTCGTCGAAATCGTCGAGCGCGAGTTTGAGGTAGGCCGTGCCCAGGGTGATGTTGGTTTCCTGGTCGCTGAGCTGGTCGGGCGTGAAGCCGGTCAGGCCGATCTTTTTCGCCGTCCAGCGCGCGGTGGCGGGCATCACCTGCATCAGGCCCGAGGCGCCCACGTGCGAGCGCGCGTCCATGATGAAGCGGCTTTCCTGGCGCACCAGGCCGTAGACGTAGGCCGGGTCCAGGCCGATCTCGGCCGTGCGGCGCAGCACCGTGCTCTCGAACGGCATGGGAAAGCGCTGATCGGTATCGATGAAGCCCTTGGTGCGCTCGCTCGTGTTGATGCAGCGGTCCCAGACCTGTCGGCTGCAGGCGAAGTCGGCAGCGGCAAGCAGCTCGCGGTCGTTCATGCCGCCGGGCGTGTGCAGGTTGGTGGTGTAGTTCCACTCGCGCACGCCCTCGGGCCGCAGACCGATCAGGATGGCATACAGCGCCCGGTTGAGTCCCGGGTTGGCGCGCGCGGCGGCCTTTTCCTCGGGCGTGAGCGGCGCGGGCGCGGGCGCCACACTCACGCGCTGGCCCAGCTCCTCAAGCGCCAGTTGCTCATAAAAGCCGCTGGTGCCGGCGATGCTCTGGTACAGCGCCCGGGCCTGCGCCTGATGTTCGGGATTGCCCTGGTCCGCGGCGAGCGCGCGCGCCTTCCAGTAGATCCAGGTGCTGTCGCCGCGCGCGGGCTCGCTCATGGCGTCGATGGCGCGGCGCACAAGGGTGAACCGCCCGGCGCGCAAGGCGGCGCGCGCCTTCCAGGCCAGCATGTCGTCGCTCAGATCGCCATCGCGCGTGACTTTGCCGAAGTAGGCCATGGCATCGCTCGAGAGCGACACCGCCGCCTGGCGCCCGATCACGCCCCAGACCCAGTTGCGTTCTTCCTCGCTCAGGTGCGCGCCCCACGTGTCGCGCAGCAGCTCGGCGGCACCCGAGTAGTCGCTCATCGCCAGACGCACCAGCGCCAGCGTGACCAGCGCGCCCGGGTGCTTGAGCGGCGCCTGTTCGTGCGGGGCTGGCGCCGTCTTGTGGCTGGCGGGGCGCTTGCCCTTGGCGGCCGCCCTGGGTTGGGCCGCGCCCCCTGCGAGCGTGAGGTATTTGGTGGGCGCGCCAAAAGCCTGATCGAAGGCCGCAAGCCACTCGGGGGCCACCACCTGCACCGCCTCGCGCGAGGCTGCCGGCCGGCTGCTCTCGGCGCCCAGGCGCGCCTTGCGCCAGACGTCCAGCGGCTTGATCCTGCCGTCGGCGAGCAGCTGGGCCGCCGCGCGCGCGCAGGCATCGCTGGCGCGCCGCTGGGCATTCCAGCGGTCAAGCACCTGCGCGCTCACGTCCTGCGGCGCGCGACCCTGCAGCTCATCGACGAGCAGCGCATAGCAGCGCACGTTGGGGTCGTCGCGCATGCGAAACGCGCTCAGGGTGTCCCTGAAGCGCTGCCAGTCGCGCCGCTGGCCGAGCAGCAGCAGCCAGTCGTTGCGCAGGCGGTCTTCCTGGTAGGTGCCCTTCCAGCGCTCCAGAAAGGCCTGCACCTCGTCATCGCTTGCCTCTTCCAGCCGCGCCTTGAGTTCCCAGTACGCGGCCCAGGCTTCGAGCGGATGGCCCGCGGCCTGCGGCAGCAGGCGCGTGAGCTGCGCGCGATCGCCCTTGCGAAACGCCTGGTGCATGGACAGCAGCACCTCGTCCGCCGGGCTTTGCGCCCGGGCGGGCACGGCCGCGCACAACAGCAGAACAACCGCCAGGAGCGGTGTCAGAATTCGAAAGGTCTTCATGAGGAGAGGAATTATCGGATGGACAAGCAAGCCCTGCGCCGACGATTGGTCGCCGAACGCCTCGCCCTGCCCGACCGCCTGGCGCGCGCCGACGCGCTACAGCAGGTGCTGCGCTTCTGGCTGGTGGACCGCGCCGACACCCTGATCGGCGCCTACTGGCCGATCAAGGGCGAGTTCGACCCGCTGCCCGCGCTGCACCGCTGGAAGGAGGACGGCGAGCTGATGGATGAGCCGCAGCGACGGCGCATCGGCCTGCCGGTGATCGACAAGCAGCACAGGACGCTCACCTTTCACGCCTGGTATCCGGGCTGCCCGATGGAGGAAGACGCCTACGGCATTCCCAAGCCCAAGGACACCGAGCTGCTGCACCCCACGCTGCTCTTCATTCCCTGCGTAGGCTACGGCCCGGGCGGCTACCGCCTGGGCTACGGCGGCGGCTTCTACGACCGCACGCTCGCCACGCTGCAGCCGCGCCCCTTCACCGTGGGCCTGGGATACACCCACGGCTGGCTCGACGATTTCACGCCCGAGGCGCACGACCTGCCGCTCGATGCCATCCTCAACGACAACGGCGTCGTCTGGCCGCTCTGATCCTTTGAAAGCGTTCCCCATGCTCAAGCTCTACATCGGCAACAAGAACTACTCGCCCTGGGCCATGCGCCCCTGGGTGCTGCTGCGCCAGGCGGGCATCGCCTTCGAGGAAGTCATGGTGCGCATGGATGCGTTCAGCGCGGGCTCGGGTTTCAAACGCACGCTGGCCGCCGTGACACCTGCGGGCAAGGTGCCCGCGCTCGTCGATGGCGAGCTCGCGGTCTGGGACAGCCTGGCGATCGCCGAGTACGTGGCCGAGCGCTTCCCCGACAAGCACCTGTGGCCGCGGGACACGGCGCTGCGCGCGCGCGCGCGCAGCATCTGCGCCGAGATGCACAGCGGCTTCTCGGCGCTGCGCGGCGCCTGCGGCATGAACATCGAGGCGCACCTGCCCGAGGTGGGCGCGATCATCTGGCGCGACCGTGCCGACGTGCGCGCGGACGTGCAGCGCCTGACCGACATCTGGCGTGACGCGCTCGCCGCCTCGGGCGGGCCGCTGCTGTTCGGCGACTTCACCATCGCCGATGCGTTCTACGCCCCCGCGGTGCTGCGGCTCCAGACCTATGCCCTGCCGGTCTCCGATGAGGTGCGCGGCTACATGGACCGGGTGTGCGCGCTGCCCGCGGTGCAGGAGTGGGTGGCCGGTGCGCTGGCCGAGCACGACTTCCTCGCGTTCGAGGAACCCTACCGCCTGCAGGCCCGCTGAAGCCGTGCGGATCTACCAGGTGGGCGGCGCGGTGCGCGATGCGCTGCTGGGGCGCCCGGTGCACGACCGCGACTGGGTGGTCGTGGGCGGCACGCCCGAGGCCATGGTCGCCGCGGGCTACCAGCCGGTGGGGCGCGACTTCCCGGTCTTTCTGCACCCCGAGACGCACGAGGAATACGCGCTGGCGCGCACCGAGCGCAAAAGCGGGCGCGGCTACCGCGGCTTCGTGGTGCATGCCAGCCCCGAGGTCACACTCGAAGAAGACTTGGCGCGGCGCGATCTCACTATTAACGCCATAGCTGCTGACGCAGACTGGAAGGGCGTTGGAGCCGTTTTTGACCCTTATCACGGCGTGGCCGACATCAGGGCACGCGTGCTGCGCCACGTGGGTCCGGCGTTTGCCGAAGACCCGGTACGCATCCTGCGCGTGGCGCGCTTTGCCGCACGCTTCACCGATTTTTCCGTGGCCCCCGAAACCCTGGCGCTGATGCGCTCCATGGTGGTGGCGGGTGAGGTGCAGGCACTGGTGCCCGAGCGCGTCTGGCAGGAGCTGGCGCGCGGGCTCATGGAAGCCGCGCCCTCGCGCATGCTGACCGTGCTGCGCGAATGCGGGGCGCTGGCGGTGCTGCTGCCCGAGGTCGAACGCCTGTGGGGCGTGCCCCAGCGCGCCGACTACCACCCCGAGGTGGACACGGGCGTGCACCTGCTGCTGGTGCTGGACATGGCCGCGCGCCTTCAGGCCAGCCTGCCCGTGCGCTTCGCCTGCCTGATGCACGATCTGGGCAAGGGCACCACGCCCGCGCACGTCCTGCCGCGCCACATCGGCCACGAGGGCCGCAGCGCCCGGCTGCTGCAAGGGGTGTGCGAGCGCCTGCGCGTACCGACCGACTGCCGCGAAACCGCCGACGTGGTGGCGCGCGAGCACGGCAACATCCACCGCTGCCTGACGCTGGACGCCGCGGCGCTGCTGCGCCTGCTGGAGCGCTGCGACGCGCTGCGCAAGCCCGCGCGCTTCGCCGATGTGCTGCTCGCCTGCGAGTGCGATGCACGCGGGCGCGGCGGACTGCAGGAATCGCCCTACCCGCAGCGCCCGCACCTGGCCGAGGCGCTGCGGGTGGCGCAAGCCATCTCCACGGCCGAGATCGCCGCGCAAGCTGCCGCAGAGGGCAAGAAGGGCCCCCAGGTGGGCGAAGCCATTGCCACCGCGCGCACGCAGGCACTGCGCGACTGGCTGGCGCAGATCAAATCACCGAGCGCACCCAGCGCGTGATGTCCGCCGTGCCACGAGCACCCGAGGTGCGCGCCACTTCGCGCCCCTCTTTGAAGACGATCATGGTCGGGATGCTGCGTATGCCGTGGCGAGCCGCGATCTGCCCCTCGGCCTCGGTGTCGAGCTTGGCCAGACGCACGGCCGGTTCGAGCTGCTGCGCCGCCTCGTGAAAGAACGGCGCCATCTGCAGGCAGGGCCCGCACCACGGCGCCCAGAAATCCACCACCACCGGAATCTGGCTGCGGCCCACGTGTTTGTCGAAGCTCGCGCCATCGAGCGCCAGCGGCTCACCCGCGAACAGCGGGCGATGGCAGCTCCCGCAATCGGGGTGGCTCGCCAGTTGATCGGCCCGCACGCGGTTGGTGGTGTGGCAGTGGGGGCAGACGATGTGAAGCGTTTCAGCGGTGCTCATGGATGTGCATTCCTGCGGGAGTGGCAGCGCGCAACTGCGGCCCAGCGGCGCGATTTCAAGATACGCGGTCCACAGATCACTCGCACGGACTTGCCTTCGATCGGATAACGAGGCGGGAAGCCGAAGACAGTGCTGGCGCACGGCAAGGCGGACCAACAAAGTTATACGATTGAAGGCAAGTCCGTATTACAGCCACTTGACCAGCAGGCTGAGCAACACGCTGAGCAGCACGGTGCTGGCGAGCGGAATCGACCATTGCCTGCCGAACAGCCGGAATTCGAAATCTCCCGGCAAACGGCCCAGTCCCAGGCGGCGCAGCAGCGGCATGAGCCCGCTGATGCACACCAGCGCGACGAAGACAACGATGAGCCAGCGCAGCACGGTCTACAAGCGATGCGTGCGGTCGCCCTGCGCAAAGCCGCGCGGCTGCCAGGCCTCGCCTGGGCCGACGGCCAGCACCTTGAACAGCTCGCCCATTTCGTGCTCCAGCACCAATTTGAGCGCAAGCGCCTGTTCTGCGGGCGCTAACAGCTCTGTTTTTTGTAGTATGCCGTTGTTTAGCAGAAAACGCGCCTGGGAGGTGTAGCCCAGCACGTTCAGCCCCGCCTCCTGCGCCGCCACGGCCACGCCGGTGAAGTTCACATGCGCCGTGATGTCCTTCAGGCCCACGTCCAGCAGGGGCTCGGCATCCACCCGATGCGCGCGGTGGCACACCAGCGTGCCCTGCGCGCGCTGGGGGTGGTAGTACTCGGCCTCGGGAAAGCCGTAGTCGATGAAAAACGCCGCGCCGCGCTGCAAACACGCACCCAGCGCACGCATGAAGCCCTCGGCCTGCGGATGAATCTCGGTGAGATAGTCGTGTTCACCGTCCACTTCGATCGGCGGGCGCAACTCCGTGACATGGTCGCGCCACGCCAGCGCATCCTCCACCATGGCCACGCCGCGCTCATGCCAGACGCCGCCGATGCGATGCAGCAGCCGGACCGGCATCGCATCGAGCACCTCATTGCCCAGCACCACACCCCGCAGGCGCTCGGGCAGGCGCTGCGCCCACACGATCTTGTCCGCGTGGCGCGTGAGCGTCTCGCGCTGACGCGCGCGCAGGCCGGTGGAGACATCCATGATGGTGTAGCGCCGCACGCGATCGCCCAGCGCCTGCAGCACCTGCGCCGCCAGCGCGCCGCTGCCCGCGCCGAATTCCCACACCTCGTCGGTGCCACTCGCATCGAGCGCCTCGCGCACCTGCTCGGCCAGCACCTGGCCGAACACCGGCGAAAGTTCGGGCGCGGTCACGAAGTCGCTGCCGCTTTCGGGCATCACGCCGAACTTGCGCAGGTCGTTGGCGTAGTAGCCCAGGCCCGGCGCGTACAGCGCCAACTGCATGTAGCGATCGAACCCGATCCAGCCCCCTGCTTCAAGAATGGCGTGGCGGATGTGCGCATCGAGCGCTTCGGTCAAAGTGGTCATCGAAACCTGGCAGACGGACACGAGGCATGCAAACCCATGCACGCCACTAAACTATTTTCCGAGGAGTAGCCTCGCTGGGCTCCGCCTCGCACGTGACTGAATCGAGCCGCGCGTCGAAAGACGGTCCCTGAATAAATGAAGGAGACGGCGATGATTCTGAAACGGCTGCACCCATTATTGTCTTCGCTATGCGCATTCGGTCTTGCCCTGGCGGCGGCCGCGCCCGTTCAGGCGCAGGACATCGTGCTCGGTGCCTCGGTGCAACTCACGGGACCGGTGGCCAACACCGGGCGCTACTACCGTGACGCCTACCAGATCGCGATCGACAAGATCAACGCCGCGGGCGGCGTGAAGATCGCGGGCAAGGAGCACAAGCTCGCGCTCAAGCTCTACGACAATCAGTCGGACGTGAACCTCTCGGTACGCCAGTACACGCAGCTCGTCACGCAGGACAAGGTGAACCTGCTGCTTGGCGGCTTCGCAAGCAACTTCCAGCTGGCCGATTCGGTGGTCTCCGAAAAATACAAGATCCCGATGGTGCAAGGCGGCGGCGCGTCCAACGAAATCTTCACGCGCAACTTCAAGTACATCTTCGGCACGCTGGCGCCGGCGAGCAACTACTTCGGCAGCACCGTCACGATGATGAAGGCGCTCAAGGATGGGCCGAAGAGCGTCGCGCTGCTTTATGCCGACGACTCGTTCGATGTTTCCACCGCCGCGGGCACGCGCTCGCTCCTGAAGGCCGCGGGGTTCAACCTCGTGATGGATGAACGCTACAGCAGCAACACCAGCGACTTCTCCACGCTGCTGTCGCAGGTCAAGGCCAAGAACGTCGATGCGGTGCTCGTCGCCGGGCACGAGACGGAAATCCTCAACTTCGTGCGCAACGCCAAGAGCCTGGCCGTGGCGCCCAAAATGTATTCATTCACCGTGGGTGTACCCAGCGAAGACTTTCGCAAGGCGCTGGGCAAGGACGCGGACTACGCCTTCGGCATGACCGCCTGGCTGCCCGAAGCCTCGCTCAAGGACCGCTGGTTCGGCGACGCCGCGCAGTTCGCCGCCGAGTACAAGGCGAAGTTCGGCTACGACCCCGATTACCACGCCGCCTCGGGTGCGGCCGATGTCGAGGCGCTGGCCATGGCCCTTGAAAAGGCTGGCAGCACCGACCCGCAAAAGGTGCGCGACGCCCTGGCCGCGAGCGACTTCGAGAGCCTCTACGGCCCGATCAAGTTCGGTGCCAACGGCCAGATCGACCTGCCGCAGCTCGTGATTCAGGTGCAGCATGGCCAGGTGGCCGAGGTCTACGACGCCAAGGGATTCGTCAAGCAGCCGCAGTACCCGATGACCGCCTGGAACGCGCGCTGATCCCATCCCGCGGTTGAACCGCCACGACGCCCGCGGGGAGGGGACGCCTTGGACCTTCTGACTCAGGTTCTCGTCAATGGCCTCTTGCTGGGCGGGCTCTACGCCGTGATGGCGCTCGGGCTCGCCCTCGTGTGGGGCGTGCTCAACATCGTCAACCTCGCGCACGGCTCCTTCATCATGCTCGGAGCCTACTGCTCCTGGCACCTGTTTCACTACCTGCACATCGATCCGTTTCTGGGCCTGCCGCTCACGGCGGCGGTGATGTTCGCGCTCGGTTACGCGGTGCAGCGCGGCATCCTGAACCTCATCGTGCGTGCGCCGATGTTCAACACGCTTCTGCTCACTTTCGGGCTGGACGTGGTGCTCACCTATCTGGCGCAGCTCGCGTTCTCGGCGGACTTTCGCACCATCAACCCGGGCTACGCCGGGCGCCAGTGGCACTGGGGCTCGGTCGTGCTGCCGACCATGCGGGTCGCGGCCTTCGGCGCGGCGCTGGTGCTCACCATGGGCATGTGGCTGTTCCTGCTGCACACGCGCCTGGGCCGGGCGATCCGCGCCACCGCGCAGAACCTCGTGGCCGCACGCCTGTACGGGGTGGAGCCGCGCCACCTCTATGCGATGACCTTCGCCATCGGCGTGGCGCTCGCGGGCACCGCGGGCGGGCTGTACGGCACCGTGTCGCAGATCAACCCCTACATCGGCGCCTCGCTCACGCTCAAGTCATTCGCGATCGCCATCATCGGCGGTCTGGACAATCCGCTGGGCGTGCTCGTCGGCGGGCTGTTCCTGGGCGTCGTCGAATCGCTCACCATTCTCTACATCGGCCCGACCTTCGTCGACGTGGCGAGTTTCGGCATCCTTGCGCTGGTGCTCATCGTGCGGCCCACGGGCCTGCTGGGGAAGACCGCATGAAGACCTGGCACAAGCTCGCCGTCGCGATCGCCTTCGTGCTGCTTGCGGGCGTGCCGTGGTACGGCTCGGACGTGCTGGTGCAGTTCGGCATCAACGCCCTGCTGCTGGCGGTGCTGGCGCAGGGCTGGAACATCATCGGCGGCTACACCGGCTACCCCTCGTTCGGCAATTCGGTGTTCTACGGCCTGGGCAGCTACGGCGTGGCCATCGCCATGGTGCAGTGGCATCTGCCCTTCGAAGTCGGCATGCTGTTCGGCGTGCTGCTGGCGGTGGCGTTCGCGCTGCTGCTGGGCGTGCCGGTACTGCGCCTGCGCGGGCACTACTTCGCCATCGCCACGCTGGCCCTGGCGGGCGTGATGTCGGCCATCGTCTCCAACATCCCGCTGGCGGGGCAGAACATCGGTCTGGTGCTGCCCCCGCTCAACGACGACCGGCTGTTCTACGGCCTGGCGCTCGGTCTACTCGTGCTCTCCACGCTCGTGGTCTGGTGGCTCACGCGCAGCCGCTTCGGCTTCGGCCTGATCGCAATCCGCGAAAACGAAGACGGGGCCGCGGTGATGGGCGTGAACACCACCGCCTACAAGGTGGCCGCATTCACGATCTCCGGCGTGCTGAGTGCGCTCGCGGGCGGTATCCATGCCTACTGGATCACCTTCCTCGATCCGGAAAGTGCCTTCGACATCGGCCTGAACGTCAAGATGATCATCATGGCGGTGTTCGGCGGCGCGGGCACGGTGTTCGGTCCCATCGTCGGCGCGTTCTCGCTCTCGGCCGTGTCCGAATGGCTCTCCAGCGAAGTGACGAGCATCGCCAGCCTCTTCTTCGGCGCGGTGATCGTGGCCGCGGTGGTCTTCATGCCACATGGGCTCACGCACCTGGCCACGCGCATCCGGCGGCTGGGCTGGCGCTACTTCGGCGAAAACGTGCGGGAGAACCGGCTATGAGCACGGATTCGGCCGCCACGCCACTGCTGGAGCTGCGTCACGTGACGCAGCGTTTTTCCGGGCTGGTGGCCGTCTCCGACGTGAGTTTTCGCCTCGCGCCAGGCGAAATCCTCGGTCTGATCGGCCCCAACGGCGCGGGCAAGACCACGCTCATCAACCTGATCAGCGGCACCATCCGGCCCACCCAGGGCGAGGTGCTGTTCGACGGGCAGGCCGTCACCCATTTGCCGACCTTCCGGCGCGCGCGGCTGGGCATAGGGCGCACCTTCCAGATCATGCAGCCGTTTCCCGGTCTGTCGGTGCTGGACAACGTGGCCATCGGCGCGCTCTTCGGGCACGGCGGTGGCCAGGCGCAGCTGGCCCGAGCACGCGAACAGGCGCGCCAGAGCCTGGAATTCGTCGGCCTGGGCCAATTCGAGAGCCAGCGCGCGGAAGAGCTCGGCGGCCCGGGTCGCAAGCGCCTGGAGCTCGCCAAGGCGCTGGCGATGAAGCCGCGCCTGCTGCTGTGCGATGAAGTCATGGCGGGCCTGAACCACGTCGAGATCGAGGAAGTGATCGCCGTCATCCGCAAGGTGCGCGAGGCCGGTATCGGCGTGCTCGTGATCGAGCATGTGATCAAGGCCATCCGCAGCCTGTCGGACCGGCTGCTGGTGCTGCACCATGGTCAGAAGATCGCCGACGGCACGCCCGACGCCGTGCTCGCCGACCCGACGGTCGTACAAGCCTACCTGGGAAAGAAACGCGCATGACGGGCACGCCCTTGCTTCAGGTGCAGCAGGTGAGTGCCGGCTACGGCCTCATGCCCGTGCTGCACGAGCTCTGCATCGAGGTGCACCAGGCCGAGATCGTCGCGCTCGTGGGCAGCAACGGCGCAGGCAAGACCACGCTCTTGCGCGTGCTCTCGCGGCTGCTGCCCTGCCGGGGCCAGATCGCATTCGCGGGCACGGACATCACCACCCGCACGCCCGATCAGGCCTTCGGCCAGGGCCTGGTGCAGGTGCCCGAGGGCCGTCAGCTCTTTGATCGCATGTCGGTGCAGGACAACCTGCTCATGGGCGCCTACCGCCGGCACGACAAGGCGCAGATCCGCCGCGACCTGGAACGCATGTACGCGCTGTTTCCCCGCTTGGGCGAGCGCCGCGGTCAACTCGCGGGCAGCATGTCGGGCGGTGAGCAGCAGATGTGCGCGATGGCGCGTGCGCTGATGGCCGCGCCTCGGTTGATGATGATCGATGAAATGAGCCTGGGCCTGGCGCCGGTGATCGTGCAGCAGCTGGTGGACGTTCTCGCCGATATCCGCCAACAGGGCGTGACCGTGCTTCTCGTGGAGCAGGATGTGCAGGTGGCGCTGGGCGCCGCCGATCGCGCCTACGTGATCGAAAGCGGCCGCGTCACGCTCTCGGGGCCAGCCCGGCAACTGATGGACGACCCGGCCGTGCAGCAGGCCTATCTCGGCGTGTGACGCCGTCCGCGCATTCGGCACAATAGCGTGCAGTCACGGCTGCCGCACGCGGCGGTGGCCTGCCACCCGCATCATCATGACCGACATCCCCTGGGTTCTCGTCACCGGCGGCGCGACGCGTCTGGGCCGGGAAACATCGCTGGCGTTCGCGCGTGCCGGCTGGAACGTGCTGTGCCACTACCGCCATTCGGCCCAGGCCGCGCAGGCCACAGCGAAAGAAGTCCAGGCCCTGGGCGTGCGCTGCGTGTCGCTCGCCGCCGATCTGGCGCAGGTCGGCGCGGCCGCACAGCTCTTCGCACAATGCGCCGCCGCCGTCCCGGAAGGGCCGCGTTGCATCGTCAACAACGCCTCGCTGTTCGAGGCGGACCACGCCGCTCACGCGGACGAAGCGATGCTGCAGCGGCACTTTGCCACCAACACGGTCGCACCGCTCCTGCTGGCCCATGCGCTGGCCGCGCACGTCAAGAAGCTGCCCGGGCAAGCGCCTGGACTGCACTGCGTCGTGCATGTGCTCGATCAGAAGGTACACAACCTCAATCCCGACTATTTTTCATACACCGTGAGCAAGCTCGCGCTGGAACGCAGCGTGGCGCTGCAGGCGCAGGCGCTTGCACCCCATGTGCGCGTGTGCGGCCTCTCGCCCGGCCTCATGTACCCGAGCGGGCCCCAGACACCTGAAAATTTTCGTCGTGCCGCCACCGTCAACCTGCTGCAGCGCGCCATCGACCCGGGCGACGTTGCGCGTGCGGCGGTCTTCATCGCCGAAAACACGAGTCTCAACGGCTGCACGCTGCGCGCGGACAACGGCCAGCATCTCGTGCCGCTCGCGCGCGACGTGATGTTTGCCATCGACGAAAATCGGCCCTGATGAACTCCATCCTGCTTGCCTTCGGCGCCCTCGACGCGCGGCTGGCCACGCACTGCCGCCTGCTCAGCCTGCGCCGCCACGAACTGCAGGTGCGCATCGGCGTGCATGACTTCGAGCGCACGGCGCCGCAGCGCATGTGGTTCGACGTGGACCTGTGCGTCAAGCTGGATGCCGCGCCCGCGCACCACGACGACATCTCGCAGACCGTGGACTACGACTTCATCCGCGACACCATCACCCACGCCATCGGCACGCGCCATCACGCGCTGCAGGAGACGCTGTGCGACGCCATCCTGCGGGCGCTGCTGGCACGAGCCGACGTGCAGGCGGCGCGCGTGGCCACGCGCAAGCCCGACGTCTACCGCGATTGCGCCTCGGTGGGCACCGAGCGCGTCGGCCTCAAACCCTGGTAAGCGCACCCTCCATGTCCACACCACTCATCCAACCCCAGCAGGGCCAGCAGACGCTCACGCTGACCGGCCTGCGCTTTGACGCCAACCTGGGCATCCTCGCGCACGAGCACAAGGCCCCGCAACCCATTCAGGTCGATGCCGAGCTCAATCTCGGCACGCAGCCGCTGGCCCCTCCCGACGACGACATCCTGCACGTGCTCGACTATCGCAAGGTGCGCCAGATCATCATCGACGAGTGCACGTCCGAGCACCTGAACCTGCTGGAAAGCCTGATCGGCAAGCTCGCACGGCGCCTGCTGCTGCTGCCGGGCGTGCGCGGCGTGCGCGTGAAAATCGCCAAGCTCGAAATCTTCAGCGACTGCGAAGTGGCCATTCGCGTCGAAACCGGACAGTGGTGAATCGCATGGACACCCTCGAAGCCATCGCCCCCGTGAACTCTCGCGACCCTCGCAGGGCCGATCACGAAGACCACAAGCTCGAAAAGCGCCTGTGCCGCGAAGTCGGCCGCGCCATCATCGACTATTCGATGATCGAGGAAGGCGACAAGGTCATGGTCTGCCTGTCGGGCGGCAAGGACAGCTATACCCTGCTCGACATTCTGCTGAAGCTGCAAAAGCGCGCTCCGATCTCGTTCAGCATCGTCGCGGTGAACCTCGATCAGAAGCAGCCGGGCTTTCCCGAGCACGTGCTGCCCGAATACCTGAGCCGCATCGGCGTGGATTTTCACATCGAGAACCAGGACACCTACAGCGTCGTGAAACGACTTGTGCCCGAGGGCAAGACCACGTGCAGCGTCTGCTCGCGCCTGCGCCGCGCCATCCTCTACCGCGTGGCGACCGAACTGGGCGCCACCAAGGTGGCGCTGGGCCACCACCGCGACGACATCGTCACCACGCTGATGCTCAACCTGTTCTACGGCGGACGCATGAAGGGCATGCCCCCCAAGCTGGTCTCCGACGACGGCAGACACGTCGTCATCCGACCGCTGTGCTACGTCACGGAAAAAGACACCATGCGCTGGGCGCAGGTGCGGGAATTTCCCATCATTCCCTGCAATCTCTGCGGCAGCCAGGAAGGCCTGCAGCGCGTCGTGGTGGCACAGATGCTGCGCGAGTGGGAAAAGAATCACCCGGGGCGCATCGAAAGCATGTTCCGCGCGATGAGTCACGTCGTGCCATCGCACCTGATGGACCAGCAGCTTCATGACTTCAGGGGCACGCAGGCGACGGGCATCCCCGACCCACAGGGCGATCGCGCCTTCGATCCCGAGATCCTGCCCATGCCCCACGCCTACACAGCCAGGCCATCCGGGCCGACGAAATAGCGAGCCGACGGCGACGTCGAAAGCGGGCAAGGCGGAAATGACCTCGCTCGGTGCTTTCCAGGCGGCTTGTTGCGGCTTTCAGCCGCCGCCAAACCGCCGGCGCAGCTGGAACTTCTGGATCTTTCCCGACAACGTGCGCGGCATCGCCTCGATGAATTCGAGCCGTTCGGGCCAATAAGAGCGAGAGATGCCGAGCTTTTCCAGGTGGCCGTTGATGTCCGCCAGGGTCAACTGGCTGTGACCAGCCTCAGGCACCACGACCACGCAGGCCCGCTCCCCAAGTCTTTCGTCGGGCACGGCGATGACGGCGACCTCGGAGATGTCTGGGTGCTCGTAGAGCGCGCCCTCGAGCTCCGCCACGGGTATGTTCTCGCCACCGCGAATCACGAGATCCTTGGTCCTGCCGGTGATGCGGATGTGGCCAAGGTCATCGGCCTGGGCGATGTCCCCGGTATCGAACCAACCGCCTTGATCAAAGGCCGCGGCAGTGAGATTGGGCCGATGGATGTAACCCAGCATTTGGTTGGCCCCGCGCACCTGGAGCTCACCATCAACGCCGGCAGGCAGGTCGGCCTTGGTCTCCGGGTCGACGACCCGCAACTCCATCCAGGGGCAGGGCTTGCCATCGCTTTCGGCCGCGGCCAATACCGGCTCGTCCAGGTGCGTCACCGTCACGGCGCCGTTCTCGGTCATGCCCCAGACGGCAATGAGCCGCACGCCCAATTCCTCGTCCGCCTGGTGTACGAGCGCCGAGGGGATCTTGGCGCCGCCGGAAATGAAGTACTTGAAGCTCGGCAGGTCGACCCGATGCTCGCGATGAGCACGCAGCAGGTCGACCATGAACGTCGGGCTGGCGAAGGACCAGACGGCGTTCTCCCGGGCGATGATGTCCAGCGCCCGCACTGGATCCCACCGGTCCTGGTAGACAGCCGTCATGCCCACCATGGCGGGTGTGATGCAGCCATAGACGTAGCCCGTCGAGTGAGCCAGCGTCGACGGCATGAAGACGGTGTCGCCGGACGAGAACTTCAGCGTCTCGAAGATCGTGCGGGCACGCGCATACTGGGTATTGAAGGTGTGCCCGACCCCCTTGGGCTCGCCGGTGGTGCCGGAGGTGAACTGGAGGTCCGAGATCGCGTCCGGGTCGACCCTGATGGCCGCCAGCGCATCGCGATATTTCTCCTCCCACGGCCGCCCGAGAATGTCTTTCTCGAACGAAAGCTCGTCGGCCGCCGGGTCTCCTTCGCAAATGATGCGGTGCCGAATCGAGGAACCCGCGGCACATATGCCACGCAGCATGCGCGGGTAATCAAAGCCCCGATGCATGCCGATGGTGATGAAGACCTTGGACTTGAGCAGCGCGGTGATGTAGCCGACTTCGCGCTCGCGATGAATGGGTATGACCGGATTGAGAATGGCGCCGATCCGGTGAATGGCGAGCGCGGCAACATTGAACTGCCAGCGGTTGGGCAACTGCACGGAAACGACGTCGCCGCAACCGACGCCAAGATGAAGCAGCGCGGCGGCGGTCCTTTCGACGTAGGTGGCCAGGCTGGCGTACGTCAGGTAATGAGCCTGGTCCGAGTCGTACCGATAGCTGACGACAGCCGTTTTACCCGGATCATCGCGACATACCCTGAAGAAATCATCGACGATGGTCTGGCGTCGCCACCAGCCATTTTCGTAATAGAGCCGCCTGCGCTCCTCCGGAATGGACAGCGCGAAACGATCCAGCATATCGCGAGCCGAAGCGGAGATGGGCGGTATGTTGACACTGTGAGTTGACATGGCGATTTCCCGAAGCGCGTGCGCGAAGCTCACGGCATCCATCGGTCCCTTGAGTGACAGAAAGAAATTGGAAAAATCAAGGAGTTGGGGGTGGCCAGCGCCTCCTTTCGATCGTGCGGGCACCACCGCGCGGACCCCGACCGCATGGGATCAGCGCATGCTGGCACCTCCGTTGACGTCGAGGATGTTGCCGCAGATGAAACTCGCCCCCGGTGAACACAGAAAGGCGATAGGCCAGGCGATTTCCTCCGGCCGTCCCAGGCGTGGCAATGGGTTGGCGCGCAGCGCCGAAGTGTCGGAGCCAGCGAGCATCGCCGTGTCGGTCGAGCCGGGCGCGACGCCGTTGACCAGCACCTCGGGCGCGGCACGGCGCGCCAGCCAGCGCACCAGCGTGTGCAAGGCCCCCTTGGAGCAGGCGTAGGGCAGCGGCGAATCGACGTAGCTGCCGCCCGTCTGGGCGGCGATCGAGCCGAGCACGACGATGCGCCCGCGGCCACGCGCCTTCATGCCGGGCAGAAGAGCTCGCGCCAGGTGCGCCGGAGCGCGCACGTTGATGGCCATGACCTGCTCGAACTCCTCGTCCCAGGCCGGAGCGTCCCAGCCGCTGCGCGGAAAAATGCCGGCGCCGAGGACGGCCGCGTCGACCGGGCCGGCATCGGCGCACAGGGCGTCGATGGACGCGCGCGACCCCAGTTCGCAGGCGATGAAGCGATGGTGACCACCGGCGCGCAGCTCGGGCAGCAGGTCGGGAGCCTCGACGCGGTCGCTCAGCACCAGTTCGGCGCCAAGCTCCGCCAGCAGGCGGGCAGTGGCACGGCCGATACCTCCGGAAGCGCCGGTAAGCAGGATGCGCATGCCGCTCAGGTCATAGGGCCGCGACGGCGCAGACTCGCGAGCGCTCCAGCTCCGGCGGCGCGCTGCGGGCTCGAGCGCCGGCGCTTCACGCTCTGGTGCCGGATGGCGCAGCGCCGCCGGAATCGGAACCGGCAGGGCCGGCATGCGGGCGCCCTGCGCCGACACCACGCGCTCGAACAGGCCGCGCCCGGCGAAGGCAGGATCGGCAAAGGCACTCTGCAGCGACTCGACCACCGTAACGCAGACATCGCGGCCGGCAAAGCGCCGGCGCCACTCGTCGGCGCTCGCGCTGGCGATCCGCGCCGCGACCCGGGCGATCACGGCCTCCGGTTCGGAGGCGTCATGGCGCTCGGCCGGCGCCAGGCCGATGACGTCGCAGAAGATCTGCCAGAAGCGCTCCTCGATCGGCGCGGCAGCGAGATACTCACCGTCGGCCGTGCGGTAAATCCGGTAGCGCGGCGAGCCGCCGGACGTCAGCTCGCCACCCGGCCGTGGCCAGCGGCCAGCGGCCTGCCCCATGGCCTGGCCCCAGTAGGCGAAGGTGAACAGGTTGTCGGTCATGGCGACATCGATGTGGCAGCCGCGCCCGGTGCCGTCGCGGCTTTTGAGAGCCAGCATGATGTTGATCACCGCCGGGTACGCGCCGCCACCGATGTCGGCGGCCAGGACGGGCGGCAACACCGGGGCACCATCGCTGGCCCGCGTCAGGCCGAGCAGGCCGCTCTCGGCCAGGTAGTTCAGGTCATGCCCGGCCTTCAGTGCCCGCATTCCCGTTTGGCCGTAGCCGGTGATCGAGCAATAGACCAGGCCGGGGTTGATCCGCTCCAATTGTTCGTATCCGAGCCCGAGGCGCTCCATCACCCCCGGTCGGAACTGCTCGATCAACACGTCGGCAGAGCGCACGAGTTCAAGCACGTGGGCCCGGTCGCCAGCGTCCTTGAGGTCGGCGCAGAGGCTGGCCTTGCCACGGTTGAGAAGCGCGAAATTGCCGCTGACGTCGCCGAAAACCGGCGCGTAGGCTCGCATCTCGTCACCGCCATCGGGCCGTTCGACCTTGATCACTTCGGCGCCTGCTTCTGCCAGAAGCAGGCTAGCCAGCGGACCCGGCAGCAGGTTGGAAAAGTCGAGAACGCGGATCCCGGCCAGCGGCAGAGGGACGACTGATGTCACGGCGATGGGCTCCTGTGCGATCGATCAGACAATGCCGCGCTTTTGCATTTCGCGCAGGATCACCAGATGCTGGATATCGTTCGTGCCTTCATAGATGCGGCACACGCGGGCGTCGCGGTAGAGGCGCTCGAGCGGGAAATCGGTCAGGTATCCGTAGCCACCCAGAGTCTGGATCGCCTCCGAGCAGACCCATTCAGCCGCTTCCGAAGCCAGCAGCTTGGCCATGCAAGCTTCCATCAGGCAGGGCTGGCCGGCATCCGACAGGGACGCCGCGTGCCAGACCATCTGGCGTGCGCTTTCAATGCGCGTGAGCATGGCGGCAAGCCGAAAACCCACTGCCTGATGCTCGATGATCGGCCGACCGAAAACCTGGCGCTCGCGCGCGTAGGCCATCGCCACCTCGCAGGCGGCTCGACCGATACCGACCGCCTGCGAGGCGATGCCGATGCGGCCACCCTGGAGATTGGACAGCGCGATGCGATAGCCCTCGCCCTCCTGGCCAAGCCGGTTGGCCAGCGGCACCCGCACGTCTTCGAGCGCGATCTGGCAGGTGTCGGATGCGCGCTGGCCCAGCTTGGACTCCACGCGCGTGACGACATAGCCGGGTGAGTCCGTCGGCACGATGAAGGCACTGATGCCGCCTGGACCAGCGGCGCCGCTGCGCGCGAACACCAGCGCCACGTCGGCATTCTTGCCCGTGGTGATGAACTGCTTGCTGCCGCTGAGCACATAGCTGTCGCCGTCGCGGCGCGCCTGTGACGTCAACGCGCCGGCATCCGAGCCGCCGTGCGCCTCGGTCAGCGCGAAAGCGCTGAGCATCTCGCCGGCCGCCATGGGCCTCAGAAACCGCTCTTTCTGTTCATCGTTGCCAAAGCGTGCAATCGGCATGCAGCCGACGGAGTTGTGGCCGCTCATGATGGTGGCAGTTGCCGCGTCGCCGGCCGCGATCTCCTCGAGCGCCAGTGCCGTCGAGACGCTGTCGGCGCCGGAACCGCCCCACTCCGTCGGCACGTTCATGCCCAGCAGGCCGAGCCGACCCATGGCCGCCAGTTCCTCGCGCGGGAAGTGCGCCTCTTGATCCCAGCGCGCTGCGTTCGGCAGCAGCTGCTCGCGCGCGAACTTGCGCGCCATGTCGCGGATCATCGTCTGCTGTTCAGTGAGTACCATGATGGAGGCCCTCCCAGGCTGCGGTGGAGCGGAATTCGTCGAGCAGGCGCCCGGCAATGATCACCTTCTGAACTTCGCTGGCGCCTTCATAAATGCGCAGCGCCCGGATTTCGCGGTAGAGGCGCTCGGCGATATGGCCCCGGGTGACGCCCAGGCCGCCGAAGATCTGCACCGTGGCGTCGATCACGCGTTGCGCCGCCTCGGTGGCATAGAGCTTCGCCATTGCCGCCTCGCGAGTGATGCGCGCGCCCGTTTCGTCCTTGACCCAGGCGGCCCGATACACCAGCAGGGCGGCGGCGTCGATCGCCAGCGCCATGTCCGCAAGCCGCTCGCGCGTCATTTGCAATTCGGACAGCGGCTGGCCAAAGAGCCGGCGTGTCGCCGCATGCCGCAGGCCTTCGTCGAGCGCACGCCGGGCGAAGCCCAGGGCCGCGGCGCCAACCGTCGGCCGGAATACGTCGAGCGTCGCCATGGCGATACGAAAACCCTCGCCCGGAACTCCCAGCAAATTGTCCGCCGGTACCTTCGCGCCGTCGAAGACGAGCGAGCCGATGGGATGAGGCGCCACCAGGTCGATCGTCTCCGACACCATGAACCCTGGCGTCCCGGTCTCGACGACGAAGGCCGACAAGCCTTTGGCGCCCGGTGCCTCGCCGGTGCGGGCGAAGACGACATAGAAGTCGGCGATGCCGGCGTTTGAAATCCAGGTCTTGGTTCCATCCAGGCGCCAGCCGTCACCATCGGGAACGGCCCGTGTGGCAAGCGCCGAAACATCGGAGCCAGCCTCACGCTCGGACAAGGCGAAGGCCGCAATGCTGCGCCCACGCGCCACGTCGATCAGCCAACGCTGCTTCTGTGCGGCATTGCCAAACAGACTGATGGCGCCACTTCCGAGCCCCTGCATCGCAAAGGCGAAATCCGCCAGGCCAGCATGGCGCGCGAGCACTTCACGACACACGCACAGGCTGCGCGCGTCGAGCGGACCATGGGTGCCGGCCTCCTGGCCGCCGACAGCCGTGGCCAGCCAGCCGGCGTCACCCATGGCCGCAACCAGCCTGCGCACCGTGGCCGCAGCGGCGGCGCTGGACTCGTCATTTCCACCGGTGATCGAGGCATGCTCCGCGGCCCAGTTGTCGACGCGCTCATACAGATCACGGTGGGCCGTCTCGAGGAACGGCCACGCCAGGAAACTGCGATCGGCCATCAGTCCCCCTCGAAAACCGGCTTCTGCTTGGCGACAAAGGCGCGGTAGGCGCGCCCGTAGTCGCGCGTCTGCATGCAGATGGCCTGCGCCTGCGCCTCGGCCTCGATCGCCGAATCGACGTCCATGGCCCATTCCTGATGCAGACAGGTCTTGGTGATGCCGTGTGCGAAGGTCGGGCCATCAGCCAGTTCCGCAGCCAGTGCCTGGGCCTGAGACAGAACGTCCTCGGGGGCGACGATACGATTGAAGAAACCCCAGCGCTCGCCCTCCTCGGCGCTCATGCTGCGGCCGGTGAACAGCAGCTCCGAAGCGCGCCCATGGCCGATGATGCGGGGCAGGATGGCGCAGGCTCCCATGTCCGCGCCGGCCAGGCCAACGCGAACGAACAGGAAGGCGGTCTTGGCACGTGGCGTGCCGATGCGCATGTCCGAGGCCATGGCAACGATCGCCCCGGCGCCGGCGCATATGCCGTCCACGGCGGCAATGATCGGCTGCGGGCAGTGGCGCATCGCCTTGACCAGGTCGCCGGTCATGCGCGTGAAATCCAGCAGCCCCTGCATGTCGTCGGCCTCCTGCATGCGCACCAGCGGCCCGATGATTTCATGCACGTCGCCACCGGAACAGAAATTGTCCCCGGCACCGGTGACAACCACCGTCTTCACGTCGCTGGCGTGGCGCAGTTGGCCGAAGAGGTCACGCAACTCGGCGTAGGACTCGAAAGTCAGGGGATTCTTGCGTTCTGGGCGATTCAGTGTAATGGTCGCCACCTTGCCGCTGAACTCCCATTTGAAGTGCGTGGCCTTGTAGTTGGCCAGTTCGATTCTCTGCATGAAATCTTCTCCTTGAATGATGGGATGGTTGCGTCTTCAGACCATGGTCAGGCCGCCCGAAACGCTCAGAACCTGGCCAGTGATGTAATCGGAGCGTTCGCTGGCGAGAAAAACGACGGCGTCTGCGACGTCCGACGGCTTGCCAAAGCGCTTCATCGGAATCGCCCGCCGAAAGGCCTCGCGGTGGTTCTCGGGCACGGCCATCAGCATCGGTGTCTCGGTCGGCCCGGGGCAGACGCAATTGACGTTGATCGAATAGCGCGCCATCTCTCGCGCCAGGCCCTTGCTGAAGCTGATCAAGCCGCCCTTGGCGCCCGAGTAGACGGTCTCGCCAGAACTGCCAACGCGGCCTGCGTCACTGGCGACGTTGACGATCTTGCCTGAACGACGTTCGATCATCGGCTCAAGCAGGGCACGTGCCAGCCGAATCGGACCCATGAGATTGATGTCGACGACGCGATCCCAAAAATCAGGTTCGTTGTCGATGAAGGCCTGTGGCTTGCCCCAGCCGGCGCAATTGACCAGTACGTGAACTTCGCCTTGCGCCAGTACGCGCCGAGCAAACGATGTGACCGATTCCGGCGAGGAAACGTCCAGTTGTTCGCAGCGGGCATCATGGCCAGCGGCACGAAGTCGCTCAGCCTCGGCGCGGCCTTTTTCCAAGGCCAGATCGGCCATGATCACCGTCGCTCCGGCCTGCACCATCGCCTCGGCGGTGGCCAGGCCGATGCCCGAAGCGGCACCTGTCACCACCACAGTCTTGCCATCCATTTTCATCTTGAACCTCTTATCGTTGCAGGAAATCGTTGACGCGCTGACGCGTGTCGGCGTGCGCGAACAGCGCAGCGGTCAGGTGCAGTTCCACCGCCATGCCGTGCTGAGATGAACCGTCCGCGACACCCAGACATTGCTTGCATGCCGCCAGGGCATGGGGCGACAGGGCGGCCACGCGCTGCGCCAACTGCAGAGCAAAACCGTCAAGCCCGGCCGCCGGCACAGCCCACTGCACGATGCCCAGCGTTTTGGCCTGACTGCCGTCAAGCGTCTCGGCCGTCAGGATCAGGCGTCTGGCGGCGCCCGGCCCGCACAGGCGCGTGAGCCGCTGCGTACCGCCGGCCCCGGGCAACAGCCCGAGCCGCGCCTCGGGCAAGCCGAGTTGGGCTTCGTCGGCAGCCACGCGCAGGTCACAGCTGAGCGCCAGTTCGAACCCGCCACCAAAGGCGGCACCGCCAAGCACGGCTATCGTGACCTGCGGCAGGCGCTCAATGCGGTCATAAAGCCGTTGCATGCGACGCACAACCTCAAGCATGCGGGCGCGACCGGCGTCTCCGGTGAAGCACTCGCGCATCAACTTGAGATCGGCTCCGGCGGAGAACGAGCGCTGCGACGAACGCAGCACGAGCACCGAGACGTCCGTGCGCATCCCCAGTTCGTCGAGGATGGCATTGAACCGATCGATCCACTCGTCATTGATGGCGTTGACGGGCGATCGCGCCAGAGTCAGTGTCAGCACCGAGCCGGTGTATTCAAGTTCGATCATGGCTATTGAATGAATAATCAGTCATTTTTGAAATACTAACGAATGACTCATGCGAAGTCAATCGGATCAGCTTCGTTTGCCTGGCTGCTGACCACCGTCAGCGGATGCGGGCGAGCGGCGTTTGGACTTTGCCGCTTTCTTGCGCGATGCCAGGAAGCGCTGGTATTCCTGACGACCGCTGTCGGTCGCCAGCGCCAGAACGAACATGTCGAAGCCGCTTGCGACGTAATCATCGAAGGTGATCAGCTTATTGAAGCGCCAGGACTTGAGCGACCAGGCGTGGGCATGCAACACCAACTGGTAGGTCACCAGGTCGGCATCGACCTTCCTGAAAAAGCCCGCTTCGATGCAGTCGCGCACACGCGCGGCGATCAGCTCATTGGTGGCGATCTCGGCATTCTTGATGTAGCTGCGGTGCTCCAGCGGCAACGACATCGTCGAACGATATGCGAGCATGGCCGCCGCCTTGAACTGGTCCACCACGCGGCAATATGCTTCGAGCGCTATGAACACTCGCTCCAGCGGGCTTTCGGCGTCTTCGGCTTGCTCGATCTCGCGACGGAACCGGTTCATGACATGCAGCAGCGCCAAGAGCAGCACGTCCTCCTTGGTTTCCGCGTACTGGTAGATCAAGCCCGAGCTGAAGCCGCACTGGCGCGCCAGCTGCTGCATCGTCGTGCGATAGAAGCCGTTCTTTGAAAACAACTCGGCCGCAGCCGCGGCGATCTGTTCGCGTCGACGTTGGACCAACTCGGGATCCGCGACCTGACTCTTGACGACATCAGGAACAAGGTCGGCATGATCCTTGGTGAAAGATTCGCTTGCGCGTTGTCGCGTCACTCTAGTTTTCCGAATTATGTTTTCGTCCTCTGGACGAGGAGCCGACAGCCTTCACCGTCGCCAAGGTCTGCTGGATTTCTGTCGCATGCCGCCAGTCGGTGCGATGCGCTCCCGAGAGGCCGGGTTGTATCACAGAGCCAGGCCCCGACCGCACATCGGCATGGCCACGCAGCGCCCGCCACGCCATCACGACACTCCCTCGGCAGGGTCCGGCAGCGCGATCTCCGCACGCTCACGCTCGGCCCGCCCACAGGCCGATTCCAGCACAAGCTTGCCGAGCGCCCTGCGGTCCGCAATCGCGGCCAGTGCCAGCGCCGCATCCGCGAGCGGATACACCCTCGTCACCGGAGGTACCAGGCGGCCATTGCGCCAGAACCTGAAAATTTCCGCCTGCGCATCGCGCATCCGCTCGGGGAAGCGGTCGCGGTAGTCACTCCAGTGCAGACCGCTGATGCTGATGTGCTTGATCAGTGGGTAGTTGGCTTTCACCACCGGAATTTCACCGCCGGCAAAGCCAACGATGATGAGCCGTCCCGACCAGGCCAGAGCCCGCAGGCAGCCGCCGAACACCTCGCCGCCCACCGACTCGATGACTACGTCGGCACCTTCCCCGTGGTTGTGCTCGCGCACCTGGTCGCGGATCGACTCGCGCAGGTTTCCCCGACGCGTGTCAACAACGCCGTCGGCGCCCAGGGCGCGCACGAATGCAGCCTTCTCGTCGCTGGAAACGGCACCCAGGACGCGGCAGCCGGCCGCCTTCGCCAGCTGCACGGCGGCGCTGCCGACGCCGCCGGAGGCACCGGTCACCAGCACCGTCTCCCCCGGCCGCAGGCGAGCGCGGTCGAACAACGCGAACCAGGCCGTCTGGTACGTCAGCCCCAGCGCCGCCGCCTGGAACATGGGCAGGCCAGGCGGCATGGCAAAGCAGTGTTCTGCCGCCACCGTGACCGACTCGGAAAACGCGCCGCACTCCAGTTGCACCATGACCCGGTCGCCTGGACGCCATTGCCGCACGCCGGGCCCCACCGAGACGACACGCCCAGCCGCTTCCTTGCCGGGCACGAACGGCAGGCCCGGCAGGTTCTGGTAACGCCCGGCAACGGTCAGGACGTCGGGAAAGTTGACCCCCATCGCGTGCACATCAACGCGCACCTCCCCGACACCCGCAACCGGCTCTGGCCACTCGGCCATGTGCGCCGCCTCGGGCGGCCCGTAGGATTCGACGACGATAGCCTTCATACTGCGACGTGCCGCTTCAGATGGTCGATTGACATGCCCTCGGTGCTGCCCTGCTCGACCACGGTACCCTTGGACAGCACGTAGTAGCGGGTGGCGGTACGGTGCACCAGGCTGAAATTCTGCTCGATCAGCAGGATGCTCGTGCCCTCGCCGGCCAAGTGCACCAACGTCTCGGCCAGCTCATCAACGATGACCGGCGCCAGACCCTCGCTCGGTTCATCAAGGATGAGCAGGTCAGGATTGGCCATCAGGGCCCGGCCGATCGCCAGCATCTGCTGCTGGCCTCCGCTGAGAGCCGTGCCCTGCGTCTCGGAACGCTCGGCAAGAATGGGAAACAGCGCGCAGACCGCCTCCAGATTCCACTTCCCCGGCCGGCCGACGGCGGCACCCAGAATCAGGTTCTCGCGCACTGTCAGGCCGGGGATGATGCGTCGCCCCTGCGGCACGACGGCGATGCCAGCCTGCGCCGCCGAGAAGTACTTGATCGCCCTGGGTTCGACCCCCTGGAAGGCAATGCGCCCGTGGCCGATGCGAGCTATGCCAAGGCAAGTGTTGACGACTGTCGTCTTGCCAACGCCGTTGCGCCCGAGGATCGCCACGCGCTCGTGCCGGTGGACCTCCAGCGACACCCGGTTGAGAATCTTGGCCTCGCCGTAGTAGGCATCGACGTCGGTGAGCTTGAGTAGTGTCATGCGAAGGTCGATCCAAGATAGGCACGCACGACCTCGTCGTTGGCGCGAATTTCGTCACACGAGCCTTCGGCCAGAACCTGACCTAGGCTGAGCACAGTGATGCGATCGGAGACGGTGAAGATGACTTCCATGTCATGCTCGACCAGAAGCACGGTGACCTTCCAGCTCTGGGCCAGTTGCTTGAGCAGGCGCGCCAACGTCGTCGACTCCTCGATCGACAATCCGGCAGCCGGCTCATCGAGCAGCAGCACCGACGGTCGCCCGACCAGGGCCAGCGCCAAGTCGAGGCGCCGCTGGTCGCCATAGGCGATATCGGCTGCACGCCGGTCAGCCAAGCCGTCCAGGCCAAGCGCAGACAGGACCTCGTCGGTATTGTCGATCTCGGCCATGCGCGCCGCCACCATGACCTGCTCGCGTACCTTGAGGTCGGGAAAGATGCTGGTCTTCTGGAACGATCGCGACAGGCCAGCGCGCCGGCGGGCCTGCGCCGACAGACCACTGATTTCGCGACCGCCCAGGAAGACCTGCCCGCCAGTGACGCCACCGCGTCCGCACAGTGCATCCATCAAGGTCGACTTGCCGGCGCCGTTGGGCCCGATCAACCCCCTGACTTCGCCCGGCCGCAGCTGTAGCGAAACGCCCTTGAGAGCGGCAAAACCGCCGTATCTGCGCGTCAGGCCGATGCCTTCGAGTGCGAGAGTGCTCATGACTTGCCCCGGGAGCGCAATGAGGACAGGCGCAGCAAGAGGTCGCTGACGCCGCGCGGCAGCACGACCGTCACGGTCACCAGCAGCAGGCCGATGATCGCCGGCCAGTGCTCGGTCATGTTGCCGACCGTGTCCTTGATGAAGAAGAAGATGACGGCTCCGAGCGCCGGCCCCCAGAGCGCGTTGGAGCCGCCGATGATGGCCATGATCAGGGTCTCTCCGGACAGGCTCCAATGCAGCGCGTCCGGCGAGGCGAAACCGTCGTAGAGTGCGGATAGGACGCCGGCCAGGCCGGCGACCGCCGCCGACAGAGAAAGTACCAGCACGCGCGGAATCAGCGTGTGATAGCCAAGGTAGCGGGCGCGCTCTTCGTTCTCACGGATCGCAATGGTGAGCACGCCAAAGCGGCTGCGCGCCATCCAGGTGATCGCCACCAGCACCAGAACCAGCGCGATCCAGGAGACGATGAACATTGATTGCGGCGCCTGAAACACCTCGATGTCCAGGCCGAACAGCGTTTGCGGCAGGCGAACCGACAGGCCATCGTCGCCATTGGCCAGCTCACGCCAGCGCAGCATGAGCTGGTAAAGAGACTGCGCGAGCGCCAGCATGACCATCGAGAAGGACAGCGGCGGCAGTTGCACAATGATCAAGCCGACAAAGAATGCGAACAACGCCGGTAGAACGATGGCCAGCAACACCGCCAGTTCGGCCGGCATCCAGCCGTACTTGCCGTTCAGGGCCATGAAATAGACGGCCATGCCGAAGAAGGCAGCATGGCCGAAACTGGTCAGCCCGTTCTGCCGGATGAGAAAGCCGATCGCGGTCGCCACCATGGCCAGGATCGTCGCCCGCGTCATCAGCCCGAGCAGCAACTGCGAGCCGACCAGCCACGACATGGCCACCCCAGCCACCAGCAGCAGCGCCGAGCCGGCCAGCAAACGCCAGGCGCCGCTACCCGTCCTCGCGCGCACCGCACTCCCATGGCCCAAGGCAATTACCTGTGACTTGCTCATCGCGCCACTCCCCCAAATCGCACCCGAGCGATCAGCACGAACACCATGATCAGCAATGGAATCACCGAGGCGATTTCGGGCACGTAGACCACCCCGAGGTTGTGAAACTGCCCGATCGCCAGCGCCGCGATGAAGGCGCCCAGGAAACTCGTCAGGCCGCCGGTGACGACGACGATGAAGCAGTCGATGATGATGTACCCGCCCATAGACGGAGACAACGCCATCAGCGGGCTTGCGATGGTGCCCGACAGTCCGGCCAGACCGATGCCAATGGCGACGACGATGGCGCTGATGCGATCGGTGTTGACGCCCTGCATGCCGGTGGTCACCGGATCGACGCTTGACGCTCGCACGTACAGCCCGACCTTGGTCAGGCGCAGCCACAGCGCCAGACCGACGGCCACCGCGACCGCCACCGCGACGACGAACAGCCGGTAGGTCGGGAACTGCGTGCCCAGGATCATCACGGTGCCGCCCAGTGGGTCGGGCGCGGCCACCGAAATGTAGTCCTTGCCCCAGATCGTGCGCACGCCATCCTCGAGCAGGAACAGCAGGCCGAAGGTCACCAGCAGCGTGGCGATGGGATCCTCTTTGGCCAGCGGCCTGAAGACGAAACGATCAAGCGGCACCCCGAGCGCTGCCAGTAGTACCACCGAAACGACCAAAGCTGCCCAGAAGCCCAAATGCAGTGATGCCGCGTACGCAACGTAGGCGCCAATCATGAAGAACCCGCCGTGGGCAAAGTTAACGACCTGGCGCAAGCCGAAGATCAGGACCAAGCCTACCGACAGCACATAGAGAAAGCTGCCATAGACCAGCCCGTTGAGGAGCTGAATGATCATTGCTCTGAACCCTCCCCTCCAATCAATGGCACGGCCGCGGCAAGTCGCCACGGCCACCCACCTTTTCCAACGTGGCCGCAGTCGTTCAAAGCTTGCAGCTGCCATCCGGCGCCGGCGTCGCGTCTTTGGCCGGCACAGTCATGGTGATCACCGGTCGCAGCTTGCCTTCATATTCTTTGACAACGCCAAAGAAATTAGGCCCGACCAACTGGTGATCTTCCTTGCGCATCTGCTGCGTGCCCAGAAGCGTCTCGAAGGTGCCGCCCGAGAGGGCCTTGGCAACATCGGCTGGCTTGACACTGCCGGCCTTCTTCACGGCCTGGAAGATCACCTGCATGCCGATGTAAGTCTCACCGCCAAAGTTGGTTGCAGCGTCACCCGGATACACCTTGCCCCAGTCGGCGACAAACTTCCGGTTGGCCGGCGTATCCAGGGTGGAGCTGTAATTGATGATTGTGTGGACGCCCTTGACCGTATCCCCGAGGACACTGACCGTGCCGTCCGTGGTGAAGCTGATCCCGGCTGTCGTGACCTTGTCCAGCAACCCAAACTGCTTTGCCTGGCGCGCGAAGGTGATGGCGTCACGCCCTGCCAGAGCGACCCACATGCCCTGCGCACCTGAATCAGCCACCTTCTGGATGAACGCCGCATAGTCGTTGCTGCCCAGGGCTGGGTAATTTTCCGAGACGACCGTCTTGCCGGTTGCGGCAGCCGCCTTCTTGAAACTCTCACCTGAGTTGCGGCCCCACGCATAGTCGGCGCCAACAATTGCCCACTTGGTTTCAGAGCGCGTTGCCAGCCATGGCTGAATCACTGCACCGTCAGAATAGTCGGGCCGGTTGACACGGAACAGCCTGGGCTGGCACTGGGCGCCGGTGATGTCATTGCCCTTTGTCACGGTAGCAACGTAGACCGCATTCCAACGATTGAGCATCGGTCCAATCGCAAGGACTTCGTTTGAAGCAATTGTCGCGGTCATGATGTTGAAACCATCCAACGCCAGCTTTTCCGCTTGCTGCCGTGCCAGATCGGGCTTGGCCTCGGTGTCGAGAAAACGCACCTCGACCTTGCGGCCGTCGACGCCACCGGCGGCATTGGCCTCGTTGACCGCGAACTCGACGGCACGCTTGACCTCGTCGCCGAGCTGCGCATAGGGGCCTGTGAGAGAGGTCGGGACGCCGATCTTGATCGGTTCCTTGGCCGCCCAGGTGCCAGTCGACATTAGCGCCGCCAGAGCGAACGCGATCATGTGCGAGGCTCTTACCCTATTTGAACTGTTCATCTCATCGTCTCCAAACTAGGTTGTCAGGCCAGTCAACAAACTGACTGACTATTCATTTAATAGACAAAGTGAAGAAAAGTCAACGTATGAAATCCTAGGGTTTACCCAGGGTTTCGCATGACGTTCCGATGAAGCAATTCGAGGCGTTCGGTAAAAGCCAGGATAGCTGTCACCTGACTCATGCAGTCAGCAGTGCTGATTCATGATGACTGCCTGGATTGCAGCCTCACGCTTCGGATTGAGCGTGACCACCCCGATCACTGCCAATTACGCGTGTTGTTCAACCAACCCCGCAGGCTGCTGTGTCGGGGCCAACAGTGAAATATCGTGGGCAAATTCGGGCCAAACGCAAAAAGGCCCACCGAAGTGGGCCTCTGATACAAGCTAAGCGCTCGATTTATTGGTTGCGCGGGAAGGATTTGAACCTCCGACCTTTGGGTTATGAGATAAACCATCCCCCTCTGGTAAAACGAAAAATCCAATAAAATCAAAGAGTTAACTTACCTCGTCTGCTCCCAGTTTACCCCAATTTACCGGGGGAAGTGCAGCAAAAGTGCAGCAATCCGAGGGCTGAGGGGTGGCGAGCGCCAGTCCAGGTAAACAGAACGTTCGAAATAGGCGCTTTGAGCCTATACCCTGGACGGCCAATGTGGCCGGGCCTCTTCGTACAGACGATGACTCCTCTCCTGATCACTCCCACCGAGCTGGCTTCCAGTGTAGGCTTGAAGACCCGCACGATCTACAACCGCATCAACACAGACGGTGACCTTCCTCCGGTATTGTACCTGGGGCGCCTACCTCGGTTCGCGGTCACTGACGTCAAAATATGGGTCGAGGCGAAGCGTTCCGCCGCAATGCCCGCGTCATCCCCTACACGCCGCCGTCCTGGTCGTCCGACTAAGGCCGAGCAGATTGCTCGTCGGGAGGCTGTATGACCAAGCAATTGTTGAAATTTGCAAATCTCGCGCCCCAGGTTGCTCAAGCCGTAGGGCTTTTCAGAGCTACCCCAAAGTCGTTGAGCCCGTGCCAGGGGCGGTGCCACGCGAGAGGGGAGGGGTAAATTGCCCATAGGGCAAGAGGGGGGCAGAGCCCCCCTGTAAATCTTGAGGACCGAGAATGATGATGACCGCCAAGCTGCACTACTCAAGCCGAAGCGGCGCCTTCATCCTCTCAGGATCGAAGAGCCGAGCTGAAGCGTCCACCCAGCGGCTTGCCAGGGACGAAGTGGCTGGCGCGCTGGTTGCGTGGTGGCCCCTTCGTCGAGCCCATGCTGGGGTTGGTGCTGCAACGCCCTGCCCGTGAAGGCCACAAACCACGCCAGGAGCGTTTTATCCTTGCGGCGCCACCCTCCTGCCACTTTTTCGTTTTGCCACCGTGCCGCGCGACCTGGTGCGTTCTGGCTGCATTTCCAGCAAGGAGTTATCAAGCCGTTTGGAGCGAGGGTGGCTCTGGTCGACACCAAGGCCGAACCGGCCAGACGCGTAGAGCGAGTGGCTCACAGCATCACGCGCTCGCCGTGCCCTACCTTCCTCAGGAAGTGCACGAAGGGCAGATCACCCGTGTAGCCGTGTTGCCGTGCGTACTGGCACAGGGACCAGGATTGCTCGCGCACACCGTGGAAGCCGGGCTGGTTCGCGATCCGCGCCAGCGCGTCGCAAACCTGGTCTTGCCGGCGCCGTGCAAGCATGTCACCCAGCATCAGGTAGTGCTCTGTCATCTCACTTTTGGGGCGCCGCCATGTCCAGCTCGTAACGCCTCTGTTGGCGCGCCTGATGAGCTCGTAATCGAGCCATTGGAGGCGAGGCTTTGACGCGATCTCCCCAAGCTTCTCGGGCGAGTCGAGTTCGCCATCGGTGAACAGCATGAGCCACTGAGCGACTTGCGCGTCTTCGGGCAAATAGAAGCACAGGATGGCATTCGCTTTGCCATTTTTTTTACGCGTGAGGCGCTCGGCAGGGGTCGCCCCGATGCTGTGGCGTTGGTGCAGTTTATGGATGAGTGCGATGGCTTTTTCGGCGGGCACCTGACCGCTGGTGAAGCGGTGATAGCCGCGTCCAGCGGCGTCGAGGATGCGCGTCAGCGCGGCGGTTTTGGAACGAGAGATGGGGGTCGATGCGGGCATGTGGGCTCCGGCTGTTGATGCGCTGTATAGCGATTCATCAAAAGAATGAGCCACTCTTGAACGTGTCGCCAGAGCTCTCAGCCGTGCCGTTGCTCCGTGGCCCGCGCAGAAAGTACAAGCGTGGGCCAAACGAGATACCTGCCTGCTGCATGCCCCTCGCGGAGCCTTCAGCCAACGCCCGAAACGTCGGCAGGGTTGGCACCATGGTATTGACGCAGTCGAGGACCGTCAAACCTCTTGACGCCGCCATGCTGGCCATGACCGTCGACGACGTCGCATTTCGGGATTGAGCGTGTCCTGAGATTCCTGCGGCCTAACTGGTCGCCCCCATATTGAGCTCCGTTTTTACGGCTGGTTTCCGGCCTTGTGGCCGCGAGTAACGCTGTCCGTTTGCGAACAAGGGGGCTGAGGGAGAGTGGGGGAGCCAGGTCGCCGCGAGATGGAATCCAAGTTTCCCGGCGGCCGTTTACTCGTACGTAACTCGATGTCACACTACGCTACGTCGCCACAAAAGACACTCCCCATGCGCGCTCTTGCCACTCTAATAGTCCTTTGTCTCTCCGCCTGCGCAGTACCCACGAAGCAGGACGTTGCCCAGCAGTGGGTAGGACGCAATATCACCGAGGCAGTCTCCGAGTTTGGCCCGCCCCAGTTCGTCACGCCCCTACCGGGCGGTATCACTATCTACACTTGGGAGCAACAGTACGGCTCCTCGACTGCAATTAGTAGGGCCACTTGCAGGAAGGGCTTGCATGTGAACGCTCAAGGGCAAATCGTAGATGCTTCCCAGCTGTCTGAGTCACTTCTCTGCAAGTGAAAGCGTCGCTAGGAACTCCAGTAGCTGATGTTGCCCCCGTACTCCCACCCGCGCATCCCGTGTTTGATCGCGTTCTTGCTGCTCGCTGACTTCCAGGCGGGGGGTCGGGGACCTGTCGATTTCGCCCACGGTTGCCATTGATGAAGCGCATCACGCGGCTCCGGCCGCTGCCTGCGGATCACGCGGGCCATGCACCAGACGAAGAAGGGCAACCATGGCACTTCGGGATGAAGGTGCATGTCGGCGTAGATGCCGAGCCGCGCAATCGAGCGGTCGGTCCGAGGGGAAGCTGCCGTTCATGACAGGCGGCGTTCAACGACCAGTGTTGGCGGTGGCTGCCGTTGAAACACTGGACCGCGAATGACTCACATCAGTCTGGAAGCTGGTCTCAGCCAGCAGTGCCTGCCTGGGAAAGTTTCTGGCCGTAAGCCGCCGCAAGCGTTGCGTATGGCCGAATCGAGCCGCAGGACTACAGCAAAGGCGGCCGCTCTGATTCTCTCCCGGGATGAACTGCAGAGCGTGATGATGCGGACTCGGTTAAGTACGCGGTCGTTTGTCGGGGAGCGAACTCACATGAACAGACGATAGTCGTACGACCGGTCCGAGTACCGGTCGAGCAGTGCGCCAATCCGCGCCACGCGCCTTGAAGTCTCGATGGTGGCTGGAAGTTGCCCGTAAAGGTCGAAGCTGTTGAAGTTCATCTTCGAGAGGCCGAGGATTTCGGCAGCCAGTGTCATCAAGTCGCTGGTCCCGGCATGCCGAGTCAGCACAAGAGGTGCTGGGATTCGACGCTTACCCTGGTAGTACGCACGATTGGCCCTCAACGCCGTCGAGGCGCCATGCACCCACAACAGCGCAGTCGCGTCATCCACAACGATTGTGGTACCTCGATGGATCGGGTACCCGTCGATCTGCAGAGCTCCCTTCCTATCCGCCTTGGACGCCACATACCGCAATGTGTCGTCAATGTGGATCTGCAGGAGTTCCACACATTCCACACCCTCCAAGCCAGCCTGAAGTCCCTCGCGTTCCTCCTTCAAGAACGGTGTTTGCTTGTGAATAACAACGCGCTTAGGTAGCCTGAGATTCGCTTCGAAGAAGAGTTCTCGGATGCCCTCCCCGAGACGGCGCGCATCATCAAAGCTCATGAATGGGTTCTTTCTGCGCATGATCGGGTTCTCAATTTTGCTCAGTCGGAACTGGAGACCGAGTCCGTTCGGGCTATAGAGGTGGCTGCAACCCAAAATGACGTTCCCATCCTCCCCCGGCCGATGTCGCAGGCTGTAGCCGACGCCGACATAGGCGGAGTCTTTGTCTAGGCCGTCAAGCGCCCAGGGACTACGCATGGCTTTGGCGTAGGTCGCTAGCGAGAGCCACCATCGAACCCGGCACTGCTGGGGATGTGTGAGGGTGTCTTCTTCCAGGAACTGAGTGGCGACGCCCTGCGGAATGGCGGAGGCCTTGACGAAGTCATGTAAGTCAAACTTCTCGCCTTCAACGTCATAGCCTCGGAGCGCACTCCATCGGGAAGGAATGAAGATGAAGATCACGCTGGGGTTGGCAGCCGCCTTCAATGAGGACACTGCTGCAGCGATCCGCGCACCCAGCTCACGTGCGGAAGCCGTCGTCCAGTCGGTCGGCTCGTCGAGACCAACAAATCCCTTACCGCCCGGCTGTGTCACCTCCAGTCCGCACTTGAACGCATTACTGAAGCCCGGAAAGGCCAGCAAGTAGTCTTCATCCGAGCGGGTCGGGTCGACAGGCTCCTGCAGCTTGCCGAGATACTCACTGACCCGCCGTCCATCCCTGGCGGGCGAGATTAGGGCGGCGCGGATTTTGGTCGCGATACCGGTGTCTGTCAGCAGCGCATCGAATGGCCGATCCTGCATCAAGCCGCGAATGGGGTGTGTGTCGAACGCTGTCCCCCTTCCCGACTTCGGCAAGAAGGACAGCCGCGGTTCCGCGATCTGCAGCCCGACCTGCGAGGCCAGGCGCTCGTGCTTGTAGCTAAGCCTGACCGAGGCGTCGCGTTCGTCGGTGATCTTGGCGAAGAAGGGCCGAGCGGAAACGGAGAACTTGACGCCCTCGTTCACGTCAGGGAAGCGGAGCACAGTCTCATGCTCAGGGAGGAGCTTCCCACGCCAAAACTCAAGCGCCTCATTGAATTGAGCGTTGTGCTGGTAGCCAAGCACCTTGATCTTCACCGCGTTGACGACTATTCGGGGCGCTTCATTGCCCTTGGCATCGGTGACAAAAAGGGTCGGCTTCAGTACCAACGCCAATGAGCCACTCACCGTCTTCACCTGCAGAATGACTGCCCAATACGCGATCCATTCTCGTCTTTCCACCCAATGCTTGTTGCTGTTGCTTGGGTCCCAAATTAGGCCTTCGTGATCGCATGGCAACCCCGCCCTCGCGGCCAGCGCCAGCGCGGTCGCCCGTCGCATAAGGCTGTTGGCTGTACCGTCTTCGTAGCGCAGGTCCTCGTCATTGAGCGGCACCCGCTTCACCTCGGAAGCGAGGTTTCCCACGAAAGCCCGTTGGATTTGCTGAGGCGACGCAAGCGCGTAGACCTTGCCCCGGAATGGCGCAGCAACGAAACCATGCGCTTCGCCAAGGGCTCGTAGCTCCGCCCAGACGGTTCCACGAGCTGGCCACCGTGTCAGATCGAATTCGAGCAATTCACCAGGGGGGTGCATCGGAAATGCGTTGCTCTTGACCAGACCGCTGACCGGTAGGTTCGGCAGGGAGAAGGCTGCCCGTTGTGTCGTGGGTGACTCTTTGAATCTGTCGAGGATTGTGTCGACTCGGTGCCGATCGTCGGGGGGCGTCACATGCAATGCGATTCGGCGCATCAAGTCGTCGAAGGTCACGCCCGGCACGAGGAAACGCTGGGGCTCAAGGTTTCCCGGGGTCTCCAGCAGTCTTGCCACATCGCCAGTGGCCGCCGCGTCGCCGTACTGCGTCCAGAACAAGGGAAGGCGCTGCTGCTTAGGGTCCTGATAAGCCTCCAGGAATGCCTCCATCACGCTTGTGTCCCTGCCACTGTATCCACAGACGAGCACAGGATGAGATTTCAGCAAGGGGATCAAGGTCGCACGAAGCTCGGCCTCCTGCTCTGCAAGTTCCCTCTGCGTGTTTTTGAGTGGGTCGTACCGATAATCGCCATGCATCGAGACGCACTGCAGCTCGCCTAAGGCCAGCGGGCGCGTTACGCGCTCTTTGGAATCTTGCCCTATCTCTATGGTGGTAACTCCGTGGGCGGTGGCTGCTCGTGCGACGAGTGAATCGAAGTTTGTCGTCCAGACCGAACTGACCGAATTACGCCTCGCGAGCTCAGCCAACAACTGGTAGCCCAAGCCGGGATTCGAAGCCTTCACCCACTCCTGAAAATAGCGCCGGCGATCATCCCCGCGCGTGTAGCATTCCTCGATGAAAACTGAATATTCATCTGGCGCCCCCTCCTTGGGAAACCGCTGCTGAGCATCCAGCCAGCGCTGAATTCGCTGCCGAACGGAAGGAAGCGAAAGCTCATCGAACTGCCGCTCAAGACCCGGATTGTTGGTAAGAAAGATCGACCGTTTCCATTCCCAAATGCATTGGACGGCCGATGGCATTCCTGAGCTCATGGAAGCACCAGCCCCCAAGAAAACCAGCAGCGGCTGGTCCTTCAGCACTCCGATCGAACGCACCATTGCGTCCACCGACAGCGTCTGGGTCAACTTCAGTCCTCCACCCGTGTAATGCTTTTGAATGGCGCCAGCCGTTTTCAGCAGGCCTACACGAGGTTACCTCAAGACGATTGGTCAGAATCTTGCGGAGTATCTCGGGCCCTGCCGGCGTCGCCGACTGGCCGTTCCCGGTTAGCAAGTCCATTGACCCGTAGCAGTCGTACTGCGTGGACAGCAGTCGGGATAACCAAATCGACCGATGAATCAGCAAGGCTAGAGCGGACCCAAGGAGGTAGCCTGCGAAGGTCCTTCTGCTCTACGCTCTGAAGCAGTCTTGGCCGTTTCGACCGACCGCAATCAGCGGAAGCTGCCATAACGTAGGTCAGTTCTGCAGCGGGTGCAGTCCGTCGCTGCGGCTGGCCGAACTCACGCTAAGAGCCACCAAGCGGTCGCTGGACTTGGCGACTGCGAGAAGCACGAAGGTCAGCTGTACAAGGTTCAGCGAGCGTAGGACTTGTGCGCGGCAATCGGCGCCGCAGCGCTGACTGCTTCTGCCCAGAACGAACTCCCGCTTTCGACCCACAGCGGTCGTTCCCTTCTTCGTTATGAACGACCTTTCAGCAGCAGGAGTCAACTGTCAATCCGCAAGATTCGGGACAAGAAGCGCCGCCATAAGCAAGTCACGAAGATGGCAAATGGTGGGGAAAACCGATAATCCTAAGACAAGCATTTCGACAGTAGAGTGAACGAAGGTGGAGAAGATATGGCGTTTGGCGACTATTTCAAAGGCCCGGAACACAAGGAGAATGCGGCTCGGCTGGCAGCCGAATTGCAGGCTAATCGGCAGCAATCCCAAGCCGAAATGCAGACGCTGCAGGCCAAGTACGACGATCTGGAAGCAAAGGCTCGGGATATCGGGTTACTGGATCTGCTGGCGGTAAAAAAGCAGATCCAGAACGAAGGAACACTGCTTGCCAGTGTCCAGGCCCAGGTCGCGGCGACGCAGGCTGATTTGGAAGCAGCACGTTCCCAGCTACAAGAGATCCAGCAACAAATTTTGGGAGCCGAAGATACCGTTCAGCTGGAGTCTTTTGCGCTGTATGAACCCAAGTATCAATTCACGAACAGCATTGACTACAAGAATCGACTCGATGAGATTCGCGAGGATCAGAAGCGAACAGCCAGAGGGTTGAGTGCAGAGGTTGATGCATGGGACAACTACGCCGTTGAATTCACAAAGACGCAGTGGAAAAAATTGCGCAAGGATGCATTGAAGCTGGCGCTGAGATCCTTTAACAGCGAAAGTGAGTATTGCATTGACAACGTCAAGTTCAGTAACCTGGAGAAGATGGAGGAGCGCATACGACGGTCATTTGAGACCTGCAACAAGCTGTTGAAGGCTATCGACGCCTGGTGGAAAGACATCGTCTTGGAGCGCAAGCTGCAGGAGCTGTATCTGGCACACGAATACCAGATGAAACGCCAAGAGGAAAAAGAGGCAGTTCGGCAGGCAAGGGAAGACCGACGTGAGCAAGAAAAACTCGAAAAGGAAATCCAGGAGGCGCGGGCCAAAATCGAGAAAGAGCGTCGCCACTTCACCAGCGCACTCCAGAAGCTGCAATTGCGCCTCGGTGCTGCAGTTGACCAGGATGAGCGTGACGATCTGCAGACTCGTATCGATGAGCTTTCCAGCCAGAACAGCAAGCTAGATGAAGAGGAAAGACTGCTCGATTACCGCGAACAGAACGCCCGGGCTGGTTACGTTTACGTGATATCCAATATAGGCGCGTTTGGAGAGGGCATCTTCAAGATCGGGATGACTCGGCGCTTGGAGCCGATGGATCGTGTAGATGAACTGGGGGATGCATCAGTCCCGTTCCGCTTCGATGTGCATGCCCTGGTGTTTTCCGACAACGCCCCGGCTCTGGAAGCCAAGCTGCATTCTCATTTCGCGTCTGGCAGACTCAACAAAGTCAATGGGCGTAAGGAATTTTTCCGTGCCGACCTTAAGGTGATCGAGGCTGTGATTCGGGCGAACTACGATGCCGTGGTGGAGGTTATCCATGCTGCTCCAGCGGAGCAGTATCGCGAGAGCCTTCGGTTGGCTATGCCATTGGACTCCATACAGACTTCCGAGCGGATTGCCTTGGACGATAGCGTGAAACATATGGTTCCGAGTGCATGACTACTGAATCTAAGCCTGCCAACGACTGCTCCTGGCCGGGAGCACCCGCCCGTGCGCAGTGCCAAGTAGCGGCCACTCAACGCAGCAGGCGGCTTGCTCCATAGTCAGCTTTCAGGGCAGGCTGCGAGATCACACTACCGGCCATGAGCCGCCGCTGGCGGTATCAAGAAGCAGGCACTCACGGCCAAGATAAGCCGCCCGCCGCAGGCGGGTCGGCTTGAGCGCCTGGTTAGAACCAGTAGGGGTTAGGGATGAAAAACTGCTCAATGCTTAAGTGGTGCTGACTTTTGCAACGGAACCACATGAGTTGCAAATGACCTTCGATATTTCCGGGCCCATAGACCCCTCCTTGCCCCAAGTAACCGTAAAATTTTTCATGATCTTCCCGGATTCCCAAGATGCGCCATAGGAAGAGCCATGTTGGATGATGGGATGGACTCCCCCGTTTGTTTGCGCGAGATTGGCGCACTGGTCTTCATTGGCGTGGGGATCAGGTCTTCAAACGAAAGGAGTCCGACATGCATGCTACTACCGTGGCCGTCGACTTGGCCAAATCCGTTTTCCAGATCGTCGTTGCCGATGACCAATGGCGCATCATCGATACCCAGCGCCTGACCCGCTCGCAGTTCGAGCGCTGGTTCGTCAACCGATCCGTGGGCCTGGTCGTGATGGAAGCCTGCGGCTCGGCCCACCACTGGGCACGCTGGCTGGGTGACCTGGGCATCGAGGTGAGCCTGCTTCCCGCCCAGTACGTGCGTGCCTACGTGCGGCGCAACAAGACGGACGCCACCGACGCGGCCGCCTTGCTCGAAGCCGCCCGCGCTTCGGACATTCGCCCGGTGCGCGTGAAGTCGGTCGAGCAACAAGCTCTACAGGGCCTGCACCGCATCCGCTCGCTCTGGATGGGCACGCGCACCTCGCGCATCAACGCCCTGCGCGGCTTCTGTCGCGAGTTCGGCATCACCATCGCACAAGGCGCGCGCACTGGTGTGGAGACGATCAGTCGGGTGCTGGCCGACCCGCGCTCGGCCGTGCCCGAGCTGATCCGCCACACCGCCTCGATGCTGCTCGAAGAGATCCGCCTGCTGGAGACGCGCATCGCCCAGGTCGAGCGCGAGCTGGCCAGCGTGGCTCGCGACAGCCCGGCCTGCACGCTGCTGTTGTCGGTGCCAGGCATTGGACTGCTCACAGCCACCGCCCTGGTGGCCGCCACCTCGGGCGATGTGACGCACTTCCAGGACGCACGCCACTTCTCCAGCTGGTTTGGCCTGACGCCCCGCGAGTACAGCTCGGGCTCCAGTCGTTACTTGGGCCGCATCTCCAAGAAGGGGGATCGCTACCTGCGCATGCTGCTCACGCACGGCGCACGCAGTGTGCTGCGAGCGGCCAAGGTGGCGCAAGGGGCGGGCAAGGAGTTACAGGGCGTGCGCCGCTGGGCTCTGGATGTGCAGGCGAGAAGCAACCACAACAAGGCGACCTGCGCGCTGGCCAACAAGCTGGCGCGCATTTGCTACGCCACGCTGCGCGATCACAAACCGTTCGATGAAGCAGCTCGGCTGAACAGGAAAGAGAGGCGCCAGAGCTTTGCGATGCCCGACTGAACCGGTACAGCCGTTCAGCACGCCAGACCAGCAATTCCTTCACCACTTGCGACGAGTTTGATCGACCATCATGGCCAATCGGGTTCCTCCCACACCGCACTACGCCGATAACTCTTCCGGCAGCTTGCCTGCCGCTTGTAACGTGTGGCGACGCGGTGACGCAGATTCCATGTCGGCACGGACCACCACAGAGTCCACGACAGATGCCCGATATACGACTGCAGGTTTTTTACCCCTTGGTCCCCAATCGGTCAGGCTCTTGCTGTTGTGGGGGAGTCCATATATGATAGGTTAGGGCACATTTCGGTTTTTCTGAATCTCATCAATGGTTGGCGCGCGAAACGACAGCGATTCCCTCTTGAGGAGACTTTCGTATGGTTCACGTTCCAACTCAGTTGTAAGCGCGCTGCACAGTTGATCGAACTCCGCGATGACCCAAGAGTGCGACTTCTGGACCAGCAATTTGAGGTTACTGTAATTTTCCTGCGTTAGAGTTTCAATTATCGCAGCGAAGCAGACAATTTTCTCTATTTTGTAGCTTTTCGTCTCGCTGTTCAGGATTGCGCCAGGGAGGCTCTGGGCATACGAATTTTCGTCATGAACGAAATGCTTGTTTCTAAGGTCCTTGAAATACTCAAAGGCCATTGACACTTCGGGCAGCTCTCCCTTCAGAATTTTCACTGATGAGAGCTGAAAACGGGCGCCTGAGTCACCGAAGCACTTCATAAAGTGTACGATGGCGGATCGCCAGAGTGCCTCTCGAATGACGAATGGCTCTTCAGGTGAAACGTTTATGGCATCTAGGCAACTATCGGCAAACTCTAGGTCATCCTTGTGGAGGGCTAGGTCAGCCAAACGTTTGGAGCGCCACCCTTCAACAGCAATTACCTTCACTGCGTCGGGAAACCCCTCAATGTGAAGGCCAGATTCCTGTTGTGATATCTCGAAGTGTTCCATTGTGCCCTAAGGATCATGTCCAAAACAAACTCTCGAACAAAATTTGAGTTGGCGTTTGCCACATGTTGAAGAATTCGGCTGGTTTTTCGCTCTGTGTATCAGACCATCAGGGAGAGCAAGGGTTTTGAACACCTTCCTTAGGCAATAATTTTTTTCTTTGCAGTGTCAAATTCTTCTTGAGAAATAGTTCCGTCCTTTAGTAATTTTTGAAGACGCTCTATTTCTTCAGCAATGCCAACTCCCGAATTTGCCGTAGCCCTCTTCGAGCGGTTGGCCAAGCTAACAAATGCCGGGGAAAAATTCATTTTTAATATGGCTGGTTCCATTTCTGTGGTGTGCAGATAGATTTCACCAGTTTTGGAGAGCACTCTGATGAAAGTGTTGGTCGAACTCTTTGTAGTTGCCGCATTGATGATGCTTGCTGCTACAGCACCTTTCAAAAAACCTTCAAGCCCAAAGCCGCCACCAACAACTCCTGCACTAGTAGTCACGGTGCCTGGGCCAGATATTTCAAGTTCATTAATTCCATCGAAATTTATCTCTATTCTCTCAAGCGTTTCTTTCTTTAAAATAATGAGAGATGAAGCACTTATTCCAAGATTGATGGGTTGATTTTTTACAAATGTATATCCGGAGCCTCCGATGATTTTTGCGGATAGTGGTCCAAAAGCAAAATCTGATTGTGCCTTCTCAATTTCTCCATTAATTTTATTTTGTTTTTCTGCTTGTTCTTTGTGCACTTTTTGCTCCTGCATTTCTCGTCGATTCTTTGCTTGATTCATTTTATAAAGCAAAATACAAAAAATTGCAGGAATGATGATGCTGAGCGATTCTTCAATCACTCCATCCGCCTCTGAGAAAGAGCGTAGCCCAAATATGATGGAAATTATGGCTGCTGCTATGTACAAGATATATCCTTTAAAAAATAAATAAGATAATTTAAATTCAATAATACAATTTATGATTCTTAGATGAAAATAATGGAATTCGTTATTCGTGGTGCATCACGGCACACATTAATTGAAAATTCCCATATTGCAACGCCTGACCGATTTTGTTAGTTTGGAAGACCTGTTCCCTCGGCTCTAATTTCACTTTCTCTGCTAACGTAATGTAGACCGCACCAACTCGCAGGCTATATCCGGCGCTTGCGGTCTAAATTGGCACGCAGAAAACGCTGCACGGGGCTTGTAGCCTAGGAAAGGTCTGCAAAAGTCCACCACCTGAGCCCCTCGGACGTTGAACACCCATGAAGCAAATGAGCCTTGCAACAAGCGGATTTGAACTTGCCCCCAAGAGGACGCGCAAGCGTGCATTCCTCGATGA